>Ga0209292_1000263_pt1 | contig 72726 bp, 70 predicted proteins | sample GOMGulsemesocosm_2_FD_184634 | JGI IMG/M metagenome (GOLD analysis project Ga0209292, IMG submission 184634) | Methane-oxidizing microbial communities from mesocosms in the Gulf of Mexico - GOM9C Gulf of Mexico (SPAdes) (version 2) | ecosystem: Environmental > Aquatic > Marine > Cold seeps... | reverse complement strand
CCCTATAACTACCTTGCCCTCTGATAATGTACGAGTAACTAAGGGTGTGAAATCACAGTCTGATGATACTAGGCATACCACATCCACCTCCTTGGTATACAGCACATCCATCACATCTATTACCATTGCAATATCAGACGCGTTCTTACCTTTAGTTAAATCAAATTGCTGTATTGGTTGGATAGCATAATCATGCAGTACATCTTCCCAAGGTTTGATACTGGAGTTCTTCCAATTGCCATATGCTCGACGTATGTTTACCACACCATACTTAGCCAGCTCAGATAATATCAATTCAACCTTTGACGCTGGTGCATTATCTGCGTCAATAAATACAGCTATTTTTTGTTTTGTGTCCATTACCAAATCATCCTTAATTATTCATGTCCCATACTAGCGAATGTCACAGCCGTATAGCCTATTTACACCAAACATACCCTGTGGCATTACTATCACCATAACCTGCTGGTATCGATCTCACAGACACCTACAATGGCATCCACACAAAGCTTACCCCATGAGTATCCATTACTCATCATATCCATGGTGCTTGTCACCATATACTCTATGTTATACCTAGCCATCATATGCTTTGTATGGCTCACCTTACCTTTGAATTATATCTACCATCATCTCCACACAGTTAGTATTCACAGATAATTTGTTACCATCATTACATTAACTATTCATATTTGTTGTATTTAAGATTTATTAGTTTGGATAACAACAACAGGGTATAAATTATCTATAACTCATACATGTCGTTATCTATGTTTCACACGACAAACATTACTGTGGAGCGTTACCCATAATTTATATTCACCATCTGATTTTGTTAGATTGTACCAATAGGTTGTACCAGTAGTTAATCACACCAAATTGTACTGTTAAGTAGTATCAGTAGGTTGTACCAATAGGTTGTACCAGCATTATTATTGATTTGTATTGTTTGTGGTTTCATAAGATTATTTGGTTTGGGTAACAACCACAGAGTATGTGATATGTATTATCTACTGTCTGTAGTGGTCAAGTAAATCTGGTCACGATTTAGTAGCTCTGATAATACATTTTCTCAGCTTCGTTTGGCGGCAACATGCCATTGTGACTGTGCGGCCTTAACCTGCTGTAATAACCAATAATGTAATCGGTCACTGATTGTTTGGCGTGTGTAAAAGAGCTGTAGCCAATCGAAGGCATCCATTCCGTTTTGAGGCTTCTAAAAAATCTTTCCATCGGTGCATTGTCCCAACAATTTCCTCTTCGACTCATACTCTGAGTAATTTGATAGCGCCAAAGTAGGCGACGATATTTGAGACTTGTATAGTGGGTTCCCTGGTCGGAGTGAAACATAAGCCCACTAGGCATTCCTCTTAGTTCAAATGCCATTGTCAGCGCCTTACCTGTTAACGCACTATCCGGTGAAAGAGATAAGGCCCAACCAATCGGTTTTCGAGCAAACAAGTCGATCACTACTGCCAGATAAGCCCAGCGCTTCCCAGTCCACAAATATGTTACGTCACCGCACCAAATTTCATTAGGCTTACACACATTGAATTGGCGATCCAACTTATTAGCAATCGCAAGATGCTCTTGTGCGGCCCTCTTGTAACGATGCTTCGGTTGCTGGCAGCTAACCAGCGAAAGAGCTTTCATTAAGCGCCCAGCGCGATAGCGACTAAGCGGAGTGCCTGCTTGGCTGACCATGCTTGCAATCGACCTTGAGCCTGCGGAGCCACCGCTTTGCCTATGCGCTGTGCGAACCAAAGTCTTGAGCCTTAGTCGATCAGGTGACTCTGTTCTCGTTTGCTGCTTCCAATAATTGTAGCTGCTGCGATGTACCCCAAACACATTGCAGACGCGGGTTACCGTGTGGCTCTCTTTGAGTTTCTCGATTAGCGAGAATTGTTCAGGGAGTCTGACATCAAGAGAGCGGTAGCCTTTTTTAATATTTCCTTTTCTTCCTCAACTCGCCGAAGCTGCTTTTCCAGCTCGCGAATTCGTCTCTGATCTGGGGTCATGGGCGTTGCCTTGGGTGTGTTTCCACTGAGCTCTCCACGAAGCTGGCCCACCCATTTAGTCATCGTTGAATGGCCGACTCCCATAGCTTCTGCCGCGTCTCTTATTGTGCGACCTTGATCGACCACCAACTGGGCGGCTTCTAATCTAAATTCTGGGCTAAAAGTGGGTCTAGTACGCTTTTTCATTGGTCACCTGTGTTGTTGTAGAGATGATCATATCACCTCTTAATTGGTGTCCAAATTAACCGTACCACTACAGGTCTTGTAGGTGAATATTCCTATCGGGAATACTCTGGCGACAGTTCTTGCAATGTCTCCCTAACTTTATATTGCGGTGATGGGTTTTGGCTTAGTTTTAGTCAGGCACGAAGTTGACGTATGAAATTCTGGTTTCGACAAGCTACATGGCCTTCGACATAATTATGCGCAGAGTTGGTACGAAGAGCTAGCGGGTGGAAAATCCTACAAGGGACTTCTTTAAGCAACTGAAAGACCTTGTGCTCATGTCTGATTGCGCACTGCATGACTATACAGTCATTTACTTTTTAATGAGACAGATTTGATATTACAGTTAGGTCTGTAACAGAGTGCCTTTGTACGCAAAATCGGTCAAAAACCCCGCAAAACGTCGCCGGAATCCCCTTTTTTGGGCATTTATTACGGCTAAAACTACCAAAAATGTAATTACAATTAGCTGAAAGTCGCTGTGATATCGTCATTTCGCTCCCAATTATGGGTCGAAAAGGATATTCACATTGTCAGCTAAAACGCCTGCTTTAGATATAAATCATACCTTTGTTCACCATTGCCCTGTCTGTAAAGAGGGTCTGCTAAATAAGATTTTAGTCCCTCTGAAAAAGGGCTATCCAACAAAAGATCGCACAGTTGAGTGGGTTTGCGAAGAGGCCCCTGGTTGTCTGTTTTCTACCTCAGATCAGAATGGTATCCCCCACGGCGTTTACACTTGTTCCAGGTGTGGTCGCCCCCTAAATTATATAGACACTCTCGACACGCCTCTCTGGACTTGCTCTGGCTGGTTTCTTGATCCCACATGTAAAGCTGAATACGAAGACTCGGCTCAGAAGCCGATTTTAGGATCTCCTGTTGTCAGTTTAGGAGAAGGAAATGAGTAAATTAGTGAGGTCGGTGTTGCTTACATTTCTTTCATCTGGGGTGGCATTGGCCGGCGAGACTCGCACGAACCTCACGCTGTCTACTCACCAGAGCCTGAATGAAGTAGAGGCCGTTGAGATTGCAGCTAAGTGGGGTCTTACGAAGCGCGAATGGCGTGAGTACGAAGAAATTATGGCCGGTAAGCGGGGACTATGGAGTCCTGGTATCGATCCTATCTCAGCGTTGGGAATCAATGCGCTGACGGCTGATGAAAGAAGGCATTTTGCCAATATATACGTTGAGGCTGAATTTGAGCGCGTAGAAAAGGAGTTGGCTTTTCAGCGGGCCGTTAACGCGTCTTGGCAGCAGCTTTACCCCAATACCCCTAGGATTTCGAAACAGACTCGTTCGGTAAGTGGAGGAGCGATCGTTCGTTACGGAATCGTGGTGTCGATGAGTTGTGGGGGTTGCCAAGAGGTTCTCGATAGACACTTTACGATCCTTGAACAGCGGAAGAATTTGGAGGGAATCGACATCTATGTTGTTGGCTCTGGAGAAGATGACGGACGTTTGAGGGATTGGGTGAAACGTCACAAGTTGCCATTGAAGTTGATACAAAGTGGCAGAGTGACGGTGAATCATGGGGCCCAGTACGAGTACGTTGATCACTTCCCTGTTGTCTATGCGAAAGCGGAGGGCAGGGGATGGGTTCAGCAATAAAGGCGACCGTATTTCTCATGCTGTTGGGCAAGTCTCTTGCCAGTGCCGGCGCGGTGATTCCAGACAGTTTTATAGCTATTGCGCAGTACACAGGCGTGCCTCCAAAGATTCTCTATGCGGTTGCATTAAGGGAAAGCCAACGTGGCGGGCTCGAATCCCCAGCGCCTTGGCCATGGACCTTGAACATCTCTGGAGCTCCGCATTACTTTAATAATCGGGCCGATATGTATAAAGCCCTTATGGATGCGTTGAAGGACGGTATTACTAACGTGGATATCGGTCCTATGCAGACCAATTGGTTCTGGAAGTTTGAGCAGATAGCGTCTCCTTGGATTATTACCGACCCTACCTACAACACAAAACTTGGCGGTCAAATTCTAGCAGAGCACTTCCGGTTGCATGGCGATTGGTGGGTAGCGGTTGGGAAGTACCACCGGGAGTCTGAGAAGCCGGTGCATAAGCTGGCGGCTCAAAAGTATTTGGATGGCGTAAAGAAGATCTGGAGCACTTTATGACGGCGCGAATCGCAGGGCTCACGTTATTGGCTTTTTGCAGTACGAGTGCGCTGTGCGCGCTTGATAGTGAGTCACACGTTGCACACTCCAAGACCATCAGCGTGATATACGACTCTGGTAAGACGGTTGATGCGAAAACCTATTATAGGAAGCTGGATGCGAAGGAAGCGCAGGCCAAAAGTGCTTTTCATTCAACTCGAAACCTGTCCGTTCCTAAGGTGCGAGATGAAGGGCCGATTACTCAGGAGAGGCTTTTTCCTTTGGTGAGTAAAACCCTTCGTCCTGGTGAACCTATCGGCATAACGTCTCCACATATTTACAGGCCGTTTTTTATTATCGGTATGGACTCTGGCTCTATCGAATGGATGAGGAGTAATTATGAAGCTTTTGCGGAGCGAAATGCGTACGGAGTAGTCGTCGAGGCGAACGACTGGCAGGAATGGCAACTGCTTAAAATTGAGGCGCTTAAGGCAGGTATTTCTTTGAGTATCTTGTCGGGTGACGCGCTTTCTGGGATTTATAAGATTACTACTTACCCCGTTTTTGTTATGGGGGATTTGTAGTGTCTGACCACCCTATTGAAGCTTTGCTACGGCCACCGGTTGAGCTGACTACAGGAGCTGTTTCAGTTGCGGCGGCTGTTTTGTCTGCTCTAGCACCAGAAGCCTTGATGGTGACACCTAGCGTGGGTTACGGGGGCGCTGTGGTACTTGGTGCATACGGCCTTTGGTGGGTGCGGAAGGGCTCTAGGGTTGTTAAGTATCAGAATAACCTTCGCCGACTACCTCACTTTGAGATGGCGGCTACTAGTGTTCCGGTTAGCAACGAGTGGTTGTATTTGGGTAAAGGCTTTGATTGGGAAGAGCTGCATACCCAGCGCCTGCATGATACGCGGAGAACGAAGTTTAGGAAGTTCGTTGGACACGGCTCTTTCTACAATTGGGTGAGACGCAATGAGGCCAAGTGGGAAGGTAAGGTGCTCGGCAATCTCTCTCGCTCCCAGCACTGGTTGAATCCCGTTAAACCGCTTCCGCCCGCAGGCGGTTTAACAACCCTTCATGGCGTCGAGTTGGATGAGTCGGATATACGGATGCCGCTTGCTGATAGGACGGGACACACACTTGTTCTGGGTACTACTCGGGTTGGAAAGACTCGTGGATTAGAGGTCATGGTGACTCAAGATATTCACCGTGGCGAAGTTGTGGTTGTGATTGATCCCAAAGGTGATGCTGACCTTCTTGCTCGTGTTCGATCTGAAGCGTTCAGAGCCGGTCGAGGCGATTCTTTCTATATGTTCCATTTGGGCTTTCCAGAGGTATCGGCACGATATAACGGTATTGGTTCTTTTAACCGTATTACCGAAGTGGCCACTCGGTTGTCTGGCCAGCTGAGCGGCGAAGGAAATTCGGCTGTATTTAGAGAGTTTGCTTGGCGTTTTACAAACATCATCGCTAAGGCTGAAGTAGCGCTTGGTAGGCTGCCGAAGTACGAAACCATTCTCAGTCATGTGACCAATATTGATGATCTTTTTGTTGAATATGTTGGTTTTCTTTTTCGTGATGATGAGACGTTTGAAGAACGTGTTTCTTTACGAGAAGCGTCGATAAACGCCAGAAACACGTTAAGGCATTTGATTGGTAGACCTCAGCGCGTTATCGCGATTGAGATGATGATAATGGAAAGTGGCTTTAAAGATAATATTCTTGAGGGCCTTCGTTCAGCGTTGAAGTACGAAAAGTCGTACTTTGACAAAATTGTCGCTTCCTTATTGCCTCTATTAGAAAAGCTCACAACAGGCAAAGTGGCAGAGTTGTTGTCTCCTGACTATGCAGACCTGGACGACCCTAGGTCGATTTTTGATTGGCGCAAAGTAATTAATCAAAAAGCTGTTGTGTATATCGGTTTGGACGCGCTTACAGATCCTGCTGTGTCGGCTGCTGTCGGAAATTCTATGTTTGCTGATTTGGTTAGCTACTGCGGTGAACGGTATAAGCAGGGCGATAGCGGTAGCTTACGTGAGGGCACAGATGAGGAATTGACGAAGGTTTGCCTTCACGCCGATGAAGTTAATGAACTTATGGGTGATGAATTCATACCTATGTTGAACAAAGGCGGCGGTTCTGGCCTACAGGTCACGGCCTACTCACAGGTGCTGGCCGATATCGAGGTTAAGTTGGGTTCTGCTGCGAAAGCAAAGCAGGCTATAGCGAACTTTAACAATCTGATTATGTACCGTGTTAAGGAGCAGGAGACGGCGAAGCTGCTTACAGATCAGTTGCCGGATGTGGAGGTTACGAGCCTTACGTTGGTTTCAGGCTATAACGACACCTCAGACCCTGACAGCGGGATAGATTTCACTTCGCGGTATGAAGACAGAATTACGACAACGCGAGCAAGACTAATAGAACCCCAGGACGTTATGAAGTTGCCTAAAGGGCAGGCCTTCGCATTGTTGGAGGGGGGGCACCTCAAGAAAATTCGATTACCTCTTCCCAAGAAAATTGATGACGATCTTTTCGAGCAGTCATTCAGTTCGATGTTGGAAGAGATGCGCAAAAATTACCGTTCAAGTGGCACTTGGTGGGAATCAGGGGTGGCCGACTGATGGCTGAAGAGTCGACTAACCAGGAGAGCTCGAAAGGCGGAAGCTCTAAGAGTGGCCCCCAAGGAGAGAGCTCATTCTTCGGCAAGTTGTTTGGGGCGCTGGTTCTTTCGCTGTTCGCATCGATCGTACTTGAATGGATTGGGATTGGTTTTTTTTGGCCAGAAGAGGGTCATCTTCACAGTGCGGCTATGGTGCAGAAAGAGTTGGGCTATCTCAATCAGGATTTTAGAAAAGGACTGTTTGATTCGAGCCCTGCTGAACTAATTGAGGGGCTCGCTAGCCAAGCCTATTTCTACGCGTTCCAATTTACGTATATAGAAGACGCAATTGTATGGATGGGGGATGCTGTTGGCTTAGATGATTATGCTTCTGCTGCTGTGAATTGCATTCAAGTCTTTTTACTACGCCTTGGAATACTGAGCTTTTCTCTACCTATATACGTTCTTTTTGCGGTTGTAGGTGCCAGTACAGGTTTATCAATGAGAGACATTCGGCGTTGGAGTGGTGGTCGTGAATATGGTCGTGTTTATCACCAAGCGAAGTCTATGGCCCCAAAGGTGCTCATTCTAGCCTGGTTTATCTATCTCTCTGTGCCTGAGTCAATACACCCAAACTTTGTGATATTGCCTTGTGCTGTGTTGTTTGGTTTGAACGTATTGATCGTCACGGCCACTTACAAAAAATACATGTAGGGGAAATATGAATAGCGTACAAGAAGCCGCTTTTGAGGCAGCGAATGCAGGGAACTCTTCTTTTTCGCCACTGGATTTGTCAACGCTGATAGTCAGCATTATTGGCACAGTCATTATCGTTTGGTTTTGTTGGACGAGTGTTAGTGCCTTCAAGGCTTTCGGTAAAGGACGGTTAGGAATAAGTGATGCTGGCAGCGTTATGCTGCGGGCGTTGTTTGTAATGGTAGTCGTATTAGCGGTTATCTCTTTTTAAGTAAACTCAAGGAAACGTAAGAATGGAAACAATATCTAATTTAAAAAGTTTTATGCAGCGTCGCGTGAACGCGATTTATACGGTTGTATTAGGAATGTTTGCGACTCCGGCTTTTGCCGATTTGCCAACAACAGCTGATCCCACTCGGGGCTCGACTGACGGAAATTTCATATTGCTATTACAGGATTACGCGTTCGATATTCTCATCTTTGCAGGTTTGTTGGTTTCAACAGTTACATTCTTCGTAGTGGTTAAGAATGTTATGGGATCGTACTCCGAGGTTGGCACTGGCAAAGGAACTTGGGGTGCGGTTGGAGTTCATTCTGGCGCGGGTGTCTTATTGCTTGTTCTTGTAGTGTTCTTGCTGACGGAAGCAGCCGCAATTCTGTGAATGAGGAGATATCCTTTATTCCCGACCGGCTCAATGAAGAGCCGGTTGTCTTTCTCTCGATGACAAACAGCGAAATCAAACTAGCCGTAATTGCTTGTTTCGTTGTTTGGCTTCCTGTCTGTCTGATCATCGGGTTTGCTCTCGGCTATACGGTGCTTGGTCTGGCAGGGACGATGCTGATGACATTCTTAAGTATGTATTTTGCGGGTCGCAATCTCACGGGTATGAAGCGGAATCGTCCGAAGCAGTACCACGTGATGATTATCACCGCGTGGCTTGAAGATAAAGGTGTTAAAACCAAAACGATGATTCGGGAAAATAAGACTTGGGACATGAGACGTTCCCCTGTAAAGGTGAAAAAATGAGCAACTACAAAAATCTGCTTGCATCGAAGGATGAAACCATAAAGGCGCTAAAGATTGCGTGCATTATCCCTACGGTACTGGCTGTTCTATTTGGCGCTGGCTGGATGTTGGCCCCTAGCGACATCACTCTTCATTACCCGCCTGATTTATCGAGTGGAATTAAGTTAGGTGTAAATGAGATACCTAAAGCTAACGTCTATGGTTTTACGTACTACATTTTTCAGCAGTTAAATCGTTGGCCGAAGAACGGGGAAGATGATTATTTCAACAAAATTCATAATTTGGGCGGTTATCTAACACCCTCGTGTTTTCAGGATCGACTGGATGATTACGCGGCGAAGAAATCGACGAACGAATTGGCGAACCGGCAGCGGGCTGTTTGGGAAATACCGGGCAGAGGATTTACTAATGGTCGTGTACGCACTACCTCTGGTTCTTCGTGGGTGGTGTCATTGGATGTGCACGTTGAGGAGACTTATAGGGGAGAGAAAGTTAAGGACCGTCTTATTAGTTACCCAATTAAGGTCGTTAGGTACAACGCAGATCCTGAGCTCAATCCGTGGGGTTTGGCGCTGGACTGCTATGCGGATATCCCTAGGAACATAATCGTTGAATCAAAGGAACAAGAGTAATGAAAATTATAGGCAGGTTTTTTCTGGGGTTGACGTTGGCTATTGCGTCTCAGGCGCATGCTGTCCGTTCTGTCATCTGGGACAAAACGGCTATTCGTGTCAATTTGATTGTTGGTGTCGAACAGATGATTCATTTCCCAAGTGATGGGCAGGTAGGTTTACCAGGGAACTTGGCCGATGCGGATGTGTTTCAGACACTGTTCACAGGTGAGACGGCGTACTGGACTGCGCACCAGCCGTTTAACTCCGAGAGAATTAAAGTGAGATTGGATTCAGGGGAATTCATGCTTTTTGATGTGTCGGCTACGGTTGAAAAGTCACCTCCGAAAATGTCTGAAGCTTTGAATGTTGTTCGTGCTGTGGCATCTGGGATTGATAGAGATGACGGTATTTCGACTAAGAGCAGCGCTACTATCTTTGATGTTATCCGGTACGCAGCCCAGGTTATATATTCGCCGTCTAGGTTGGTGGAACCCCTAAACGGTGTTAGGGAAGTACCCTTAGGGATAAAGGGCAATGTCAACGAATTGTACGACCATCAAGATCATTTAGGTTTGATATTTGCTGTGAATAAGAGTTGGACGGTCGATGGAATATTTGTAACCGCAATATCGGTCTTGAACAAACACACCCATACAGTGGCGCTTGACAATAGGCTCGTCCGTCATACCAAGGATGCCAGCATACATGGTGTGGAGACACATTTTATTGCGGCTTCATTCTTCAAACAACATTTGGAAGTAGGCGGGCAACTGGGCGATAGAACGACGTTATTTATAGTGACTGATAAGCCTTTTCAATCCGCCATTCGCATTTAGGGAGAAAGCTATGCAGTCTAATATTGTGGTGAAAGGTATATGTGCGTTTATCGTTCTGTTGGCGTTGGTTGTTGGCATTAAGAAGTTCTCGGGGAATGCGGCTGACATTGATGACCCTGTAACGACTAGCGGCGGGGAAGCTGTTTCTGAGGAGACTTTTGCCGCATTGGGGCTAGAGGGTGATACCGAACAAGATACGGTTAAAACGCTTATAGGCGAGGTTCTAAAGTTAAAAGACGAAATCACCGGGCTTAGAGACGACAACAAACAGATTCGTGATGATAATGAGGGTCTGAGAAAGATGGAAACTACGATTTCACGGAGGGCAACCAACGAAATATCCAAGGCGGCTGAACGCATTCAAAAGAAGAGCGAACGCAGTATTCAGAGCATGCAGGAAGAAGCGAGAAGTGAATATCAGCAGATAATGGGTAAGTTTGGCGGGGATAAAAAGAGATCGGTTCCTGGTGGAAAAATGGTTGATCAGACGGGGACAGTCTGGGTTGAGCCACTAGGCCGTGAGCAACAGGTTGAATCGAATAATTTCCCATTGGATTTTTTAAAAAGCGCCAGAAGTGGCGGTAAGAAAGACATAATCGGCGTCGACAAGCTGCCAGGGGTTAAGGGACGTAAAAGGGGAGAGGAAGATATTACCCCCGTTTATACCATTGCCAAAAACTCTACCTTGGTCGGCTCTACTGCAATGACGGCATTGGTTGGGCGGGTACCCGTGGGGACCAATGTTGTGGACCCCTATAGTTTTCGAGTGATCATCGGTCAAGATAACTTAATCGCCAATGGCATTGAAGTGCCTGAAATTGCGTACTCGGTTGCGAGCGGAAAGGCCGTCGGGGACTGGACGCTTGGGTGTGTAAGGGGCTTTATCCATTCGATAACATTTGTATTTAAGGATGGAACCATTAGAACCGTTCCGAAAGCCAAAGATATTTACGAGGGGGCGACCAAGACGCAGGAAGTACCGATTGGCGAGCTGGCGGATAACTTTGGTAACCCCTGTGTGGTTGGATCTAGGATTACTAACGCCTACACCTATTTGGCTCAGAGAATTGGTGTCTCGGCGGCTGGCGCTGCCGCAGAAGCGGCCGCCGCAACTAACACAACCAGTTTTGCTTCTATCGGAAATGGGGGAACGAGTGTTTCTACCGTAATTGATGGTAGCACCGGTGAATATATTTTGGGAAAGACCTTTTCTGACACGGCCAAAGAAACGGCTAGATGGTTGGATGAGCGGCAATCTCAGAATTTTGACGCAATTTATGTTGCTCCTGGCCGGACGGTTGCGATTTTGATAAACGAAGAAATACGAATCGATTACGATTCCTTGGGCCGCAAAACCCAACACACTAACATAGCCTTTGGAGGTAAGAACCGTGAACTTGATTAAATTTGTTGCTATCGCGTCGGCGTTGCTAATGACTGCCTGCGCAAGCCAAGACTCAATCATTCCTCAGAATGGTCCAGAGATGAAAGACATTTATCGTTCTGCTATGGGCCAGAGCTCCAAAGACACAGTCATACATCTATCGGAAGCTGAGGCAATTTGTAGAGCTCTAGGATTGAAGGGTGAGTTGAGTAGCTGCTTGCAGAAAACGGGACGGGTGTTGGATAAGAAACGGCTGTCGGTACTGGAAAACCCTTCCAATGAGCGATTGGATTATGTGCCGTATACACGTGATCAAACCAATGAGATCGACTCTTTGTTTCCACGGTTACCGAATCCAGACATCGTTATTTACTTATTCCCACATTTGGCGACCAAATCGAGAGCTCCAATTCCTGGTTATTCCACGGTTATCCCTTTGTTCGAACGTGTGCAATATAAGATGCCTGGTGAAACTATATCCTTCTAAGTGACAGGGAGATTGTCGATGAATTCTCAAGTTAAGTTTGACCCACTGATTGCTGAAATTGATGTTGAGCCGGTTCCGGCGGCAAAGCGTAAAGGACTGTCCAAGAAAGCCGCACAGGACTTATATAAAGCCCCACATTCCTTTGTAGACTTCCTGCCTTGGGTTGAGTATCTGGCGGATGAAGGGCTGTTTTTGCTGGAAGACAATAATTCCGTTGGGGCCGTATTTGAAATAAAAGCCAAGGGTACTGAAGGGCGAACTGAAGAATTCCTTGTTGATGTCAGGAATATGATAGAGGAGGCGATTCAGGATTCTTTTGAGGAGCATGATGTCTCCCCTTGGGTTCTTCAGACGTATACCTTCGATGTTCTGGATATTGATCATGTTGTAGATGAAATGCGGGATTATGCCAAGCCAGAGGCAAGAAATTCTCAATATACTGAAGAGTATTTGAGGATCATGGCTAAGCATTATGTTGGTATCACTAAAGAGGGAGGCTTATTTACCGATGAGGATGTTTCAAAGACGACCTGGGGCGGTTGCCTACGGAAAAACTACGTTGTCATATATAGACGCTTAGGCACCAGTTTCAAGACCAATGAATATGATGTGGTTCTTACTCCGATCGAATCCATTCAGGAGACGTGCGAGAAATTTTTTAACGCACTGAAACCTATAGGTTTAGAGCCATCGCGGAAGACGGGTGGAGAGTTCCATAACTGGATGCAGGGTTGGTTCAACCCTTCTACAGACTTGTTTGGTGGTGATATAAAGAAATTTTTGAATACAGTTAAGCACGATGAAGATTCATTGCCATTTGGGAATGAATTTGCTGAGACGCTTCTGTTTGATTTCCCGAGAAGTGATCACGATAATAAGTGTTGGTGGTTCGGTGATACTGCTATGCGCTGTATCAGCGTGGATGGTATCCGAAGGCGACCACAGATAGGGCATACGACGGGAGAGATTAAGCGGGGTGATTCGACGAATGCGATGATGGATCTGTTGCCAAAAGGCACCATCATGGTACAGACGGTCGTTATTGTTCCCCAGGATACCGTTGAAAGCCATATCGAAGCGATTGATAAGTCTGCGATTGGGGAGAGCGCGGGAGCGTCACGGACGAAATCGGATTGCAATGAGGCAAAAAAGATACTCGGTGAACGTCATAAATTCTATCGAGTGAAATACGCGTTTTACCTTAAAAGTGAGTCGGTCGATAGTCTAAACCGGATGACGAATGCTGCCCGTGCGGTATTGCTTGGATATAACTTCAGGGCCATTGCGGTTAAAGATGACATCAAGGCTCTCGACAATTTCATCATAAACTTACCAATGAATTATGATCCAGATAGTGACCGTCGCGAAGGCTGGCGTCAGGCTCAGTTGGCTGTTGTTCAACATATTGCGAATCTCTCTTGTTTCTTTGGTAGGAGTACCGGCACCGGAAATCCTGGGATTACAGCGTTCAACAGGGGTGGTGAACCCTTGACCTTTGATCCACTGAATCCAGACGACCGAAGGAAGAATGGGCACATGCTTCTTTTGGGGCCTACGGGGGCGGGTAAGTCTGCAACGCTGGGCAGCATGATTGCCAACGTCATGGCGGTTCACCGGCCAAGGAAGTTTATTATAGAGGCGGGTAACTCATTTGGTTTGCTTGGCGACTGGTTTGAAACGCAGGGCCTTTCGGTCAATCAGGTTTCTTTAAAGCCTGGTAATGGGGTCACTCTTTCTCCGTTTGCAGAAGCCTATAAGGCTCTTAGCCAAGATCTGAAGATCGATGACGATGATTTAGATAAAGAGACCGCTGAGATTGACCTTTCAGGCGGGGGTGACGATGACGGCGAAGAACAGCGCGATATCTTGGGCGAGATGGAGATTATTGCCCAGCTTATGATTACTGGCGGGGAGCCGTCAGAGGTTGCCCTTTTGCGTCGGTCTGATAAACGGCTGATACGTGATGCTATCTTACTCGGGGCCAAAAATGCGACTGATGATGGGCGTCCAACGCTTACGGAAGACGTAAGGAAAGGCTTTTACCAAATTGCGCAAGGCGATGCATTGGACATCTCCACCAGCAAGCGATTGCGGGAGATGGGAGATTCCATTGGTCTATTCTGTGATGGATTTGGCGGTGAAGTTTTTAACAGCAAGGGAACACAGTGGCCTGAAGTGGATGTCACTATCATCGATTTGGGAATGTTCGCTCGTGAGGGATATGAAGCCCACCTAGCAATTGCTGTGATCAGCTCTCTAAACATGATTAACAACATTGCTGAGCGAGACCAGCATTCGGATAGAGAAATTGTGGTGTCTATTGATGAGGCTCACATTGTTACGACCAATGTTCTATTGGCACCTTTCTTAGTAAAAATTGTGAAAATGTGGAGGAAGCTGGGGGCTTGGCTTTGGTTGGCCACTCAGAACCTGGAAGACTTCCCAGATGCCTCTAAGAAAATGCTGAATATGATTGAGTGGTGGATCTGTTTGGTTATGCCGAAGGAGGAAGTCGAGGAAATAGCTCGGTTTCGTACAGTAAATGACGCACAGCGCCAGTTGCTACTGTCCGCTACTAAGTCTCCCAGAAAATACACTGAAGGCGTTGCGCTTGCTGAGAATATTGAGGCGCTGTTCAGAAATGTACCACCATCCTTGATGCTTTCTTTGGCCATGACTGAAAAACATGAGAAAGCGGCCAGGCGAAAGCTCATGTTGGAGCATGGAATTAAGGAAGTAGACGCCGCAATAATGATTGCTGATGAGATCGATCACGCAAGGGGGATTCGATGAGAATAGTCCAGGTACTGCTGGTGTTGTTGTTGAGTGTCGACGTGCAAAGTGGGGAATTTACGGTATTCACGGCTACCTTCCTGCCGGCGATTCAGCTCAAGGGAGTTGAGGCTACTGTTTACCATATTAATAAACCGAACCTTATCATTAGTCGTTTAGGGCACTTCCAACCAAAGGGCCAAGAGGCCGCTCAAGATGCTGCTTTACAGATGTTGAGCTCGGAGTCGGGTAGGGCGCTAATGAAGGAGCTGGAAAGCTCTTTCGACGGGGTGATCGCGGCGTGGGCCAATGGTGTTGAGCGGCTGCCGGCAATACTGGTTGATGACACATATTTGATTTACGGCGTCTTTGATTTGGAAGAGGCAGGAAGGATAGTCAGCAGGTTTAAGGAGAGTCGGTCGTGAGGCATTCATGCAGCAACTTGTTCCGGGGTTTTGCCGTAATTTGTGTTATGAGCCCTGTGTCCTTAGCTTTTTCTGACGAGGGAGACACTATTTCCACCGCTGGAATAATAGCGGAATCAGCGAATTTTGCGTGCACTGAATGGTCTGTGGTGGGTGCTTGTTTTTGGATGACGTGTACTCCCTTCGGGTGTGATTTTGATTTTTCGGTGAAGGTTAAGCACTACATCCCAGATGCTGTCGTTTCCACGTACAAGAATACGGGAGAGAACCCTTGGAGTGACGTAGCGTTTTTGTCGCCACCGACGGGTTTCGCAAGAGATGGGGGTAGTAATTCAGAGGGTTCTACTTCTCGTAGCGAGCAGGCCTTGAGATTTAAGAACGCTGATGCGATTGGCAGTCCTGGAACTATCCTGTTTGACGCGTTGGCTAACAGCGGACTTTTTTGCGAATCGGGCGCTACGTTTGCTCAACCTTACTTTATGTCGTCCCTAGACCCCAACTGGCGCGACCCGACTATTGAGACACCTTTAACATTACTTAATGCCTTTCGGTCAGTAGGAAAGGGTGCATCTACTTGGGCGGGCCTGTACCCGCGTATTGGATTTGTAAACCAAGGGCACGATTATAAGGCGGGTGTTGTAACTGCTCAGAGGGCGGCTGATATCGTCACACGGACCAATCAACCTCATGTTTACTGGCCGATGGTTTGGAGTAGTTCAAGGGGCTATTGGCCCCCAGGTGAGGTGGTTGAGGCGAACTCCTCTACTCACAAATGGCAGCAGCTTGTGCCTAAAGGGAACAGTGGCGCGTGTATTGTTTTTCCTGATATTGATGATGTTTTCAGTATAACGGACCCCTTCAACAGCAGGGTAAATGAAAAAAGCGGATATGCATGGAATTTATGGCGGCCTTATCGTTGCTGTGAAAGAGAAGGTTCCGTTTTGTTATTTCACACAGGGAATTAGGTTATGCGCGTGTTAGGCGCTTTATTTTTAGGGCCACTTTACGTGGTTTGTTTTTCGGGTCCTGTGTTGGCGTTGGATGATGAATTGTATTATCAATTGGGCGGCGGTGAACCTATTACTAGGCCGTCCAGTAACCGGGCCTCTACTATTCAACTGGGTGTCGGGGCTTCTTGGAACGCTGATTTAATGTGCGGTAATTTTGATATGTCCTTGTCTGTAGAGCAACAGCTCAACGGTATAGCAGGAGCCTTTCAGGACATTATGGGCAACGTTATAAATTCGGCTACTGGTGCAGTCGCATCGTTACCAGCACTAGTCATTCAGAAAGTTAATCCAGCGCTTTACGATCTATTGCAGAATGGTGTTTTGCAGGCGTCAGAGGAATTTCAAATTGCTAAAACGAGTTGTGAGGATATCGTGGAAGTAATGGGTGAGGTCTCGGATGGTAAGGGGTGGGATGCTGTGTCTAAGTCTGGCTATTGGGTTGAGGCCTCGCAGGACAACACTAATGAGCTGCTTGGGGTTAAAGCGGGTAGTGGTAACGATGGCTTGGATCACGGCATCACCTGGTCGGGTGGCCAGCAAAAAGGTGGCGCTGGACAACCACCCATTGAGGTCATTGGGGACACTGTAAAGGCGGGTTATAACACTCTCCTAAATCGATCACCAACCGCAACGACCTCTATGGTTAGCACATGCGGAGGCGCTGGTTTGTGCGAGGTATGGTCGAGCCCGCAAGAGCAGGCGGATTGGGTTATTGATGTACTGGGCGAACAGGAAATTAGAACCTGCGTTGGGTGCGACAAAATTGAGTCAAAAGCCGGTATGGGTTTGTCCAAAAAGATTGAAGAGGAACAAGAGCAAATTGATATCGATTTAACGGGCTTAGTGGTATCTGGTTCAGCGCCTACAGCGGCTCAGTTGAAGGCCGTATCTGGTGGCCCGAGTTTGCGCATTACTCGTCGAGTTGTTGAAGCGATTCGAGAAGAGAGCCCACACGAACAGGGAGCAATAATTCTTAGATTGGCCGGCGAAATGGCGCTTAACCGGACTATGGAAAGGGCATTGATGGCGAGGAGAGCGTTGCTGGCAGGGATGAAGGAACCGAATATAGCCAACGTGGGTATAGCGCAAGAGAAGGTTGAGAAGGCGGTTGATGAATTGAATACAGAAATATCGAACATGCTATTTGAAATGGACGTTAGAAACAAAATCTCGTCTAACACTGCCTCGATGCTTTTGCGTCGCAATCAAATGCGCAAGCAGGTTCCTGTAGGTGAGCGTCAGGAATCCCGTAGTTTCGTCAATGGCGCAGTGGAGAACTAGAGTAATGAGCAAAAATTCTGAGCAGGGTATTTTCAGTAAGTTGGCCATCGTTTTGTTTGTTGCGGTCTTTCTGTTTTTCTTCGCTACGGTTGCGGCCTACTTACTGGGGGTAAATGCAGATTCTTTGGTAAGTGCAAAAAATAGCATTGAGAAAATACACGTTGTGTTAACGCTTCTTCGCCTCTGTGTTGTCGGCGGGGTTTGGTACTTTTGGGAAAGTATTTGCCGGAAGGTCTTTAACGACAGCGTGATTGATGATGAAAGGAAACGTGAAGTGCTGTTGGGCCAGCGGAACACCTTATTGTGGGGGTTTCTCGCAATTGAATTATTGGTTGTTCAAGACGTTCTTGGTTACTTAATAGGGGTTTTAGTCTAATGGGTGTTTCAAGCTACTTTGAGTTCGTGGTTACGCTGTTTGGCTGGGTAATGTACGACAATCTTTGGAGTGTTCTATCGGGTTCTGGCATTGTCTATATTCCATTTCTGGTGATGATTGCCAGCAATATTATACAAAGCAGGAAAGCGGGTGACGACGAAGGGTCCGCAGGGGTTCAGTCTCTAAAGAAAATTGAAACTGATTTGGTTGTCATGATCATTGTGATGATGCTGGCCTGTATTCCCTTGGTTGATGTTGAATTGGGAGAGATGCGCTATACCAAACCGGCTCTGGACTGTCAGCTCGTCGCTAGCACGATTGATGGTGACGATACGGGAACGACTTACGATAGTACCCTAGCAACGCTAGGTGGTCAGACTGGGCGTATACCCGCATGGTGGGGTTTTATGCACATTGTGAGTAAGGCCGTTGTATCGGCCAGTATTGCTTCAATTCCGTGTAGTTATGATTTGGCGTCTGTCGAAGCCAAACTTGCGAACGACAACATTGAAGACCCAAGGCTCAGAAAGGAACTGCAAGAATTTATCAATGATTGCTATATGCCTTCAAAATCCAAGCTCATTCGGACTCAAACGGGAGCGTTGAGCTCCGCCCAACTGAAAGAAGCTAACTGGGTGGGTTCAAGCTATTTTCTCAATACGACCGGCTATTACAATACGTATTACGCGAATAGCGCAAAGCCTGACTGGACTTATATTGCAAGCCGAGACGCGGGTTTTGAAGCGGATCAATCGGTTGGAGGGCACCCTCAGTGCTCGGATTGGTGGTCGAATGGGTCTACCGGTGTGCGGGCAAGGTTGCTCGATTCTATTGAGAACGATTTGATCGATGGGATGATTTATGACGCAAATAATCTTATGGATTTTGTCACGGGGAGTACGCTTACGACCACGGAGAAAGAGGACCTATTTCTGCGGAAATACATCGACATAACGACGACCAAAGCAACCTACACGGGATCCACTGGGGATTTGTCGGTGAGTTACAGCGTGGGTCCGCAGGAGCGATTCGAGGCGGCCGCGAACGATGGTTTTATGGGTGGTATTGCGGGCATGGTTAGTGGGTCTTTGTCGCAAGTATCCTCGATGACTACGACCGCAATGGCGGCTATTGGTTCGGCGATATCCTTGCCTTCGGCGCTGGCTGAGGGAGAGATGATACGAGAGGGCGTTAGTATCGTTCAGGGTCTGTTGATGATGATGGTGATCTTGTTGTTGCCGTTTTTGCAGGTACTGGGGCTGTACAAGCCTTCTGTAGTCCTTACGCTCTCCGTTATATATTTTTCGATACACTTTTTTAGCTTTATATGGGCTATTGCTTTTTGGGTTGATAACAATCTTATGGGTGCTTTGCTTGAAGGAGGTACGTTCACCGTCATTGCGAATCCTACACAGTCAATGATCATTCTGTGGGTTCAGAGACTGCTTTACATCGTTTTCCCCATGATTTTTATGACCTCAATGGGGTGGGTGGGTTTTAACTTTGGAAAGCTAGGTTCAGAAATGACTCAGATAACCAATGCAGCGTCGTCACCCGGAGCCGCCGGTGGAGATGTTGTTGCTAAAGCAGCGACGAAAGGGAAGGCGTAGTAATGCACCGTAAGATTAGGTTATACAAAATCCTTCGGATGCGTTACGCCGACTGCTTTGGCCAATTCGGGGCTATCATGACTAGTGATATAGCCGGTACGAGCATTAAATTTGTCGTAAGTCTCACGTTTTTCATCTTGAACTTCAGCATGAGCTTGGAAGAGAACACACAATATTTCGCCCAGTTCTTTGAAAAAAGAATCAATAAATTTCATAAAAACACACTCTTTGTTGATTTTTGACCTCTTTTTCACCATAGCATAAAAGGGGTTAAAAGGCGATGAGGGTACATTTAGGGAAAAAGGAAAGATATGCGACAACTAACGATAGTGGGATTCTTCTGTGCGGTATTGATCTTGGTTTCAGGCTGTGGAGAGGCCAAGATGGCCGGCTCAGACCCCGCCAGTCTTGGTTCTTCATTTGTGAATATGATTAAACCAATGTCTGAGAGCGAAAAGGTGGCCGTTGCTACGGCGCTATTAACGATCGTAAAGGCCAACAAAAAAAGCGATCTGTATTCTAATGAGATACCCACTGACAATGACGGACGAGAGCTTCTCGTAGCGGTAAACAGAGAAGCGGTGTGGGAGTTTGTACTGTCCACAGCGGGCGATGCTATCAACGGTAAATCGTCTCACGAGTTGCTGGCCGCGGCCAAGGGCATCAGGATACAAGCGGATAGGCACGATCTCGATCGTCTACTGACCGATATCATTAGACAACAGCTAGTTGTGGATAAGGGGCCGAGCCTTGTTAGCAAACGGATTAATGCTAAGCAAGAAGTTGTAGAAATGATTCAAGAGATTGAGGGCGCACTGAACTCAATGAGCACCAAGGTGAATGCAACGTTCTCTTCATTCTCGCCTAGGAGTGCTACAGCACTAATCACTACGGCGCTGACCAATACAACAGAACATACTATAGATGATGCGACGGTCAATATTATTTGGCAAGCAGGGAGCATTACTCACGACGGGACCAGAATAGCCCTCAAGAGAAATAAAGCAATCGGTAGTGACGGTTTAAAACCTGGCGAAACGGCCGCAATTGTTGATAAAAGACTGACGATGGGATTCCGTACGAAAGGTACAGCGATAAGCCAGGAGAGTCAGGTTCGATTTTCGAGCAGAGTGTATGAGGTGAAATTTACTAACGGGAAAATATACTCGCTTAAGGCTCTCGAAAGAATGCGTAGCAAGTTGCCAAACCTACAAGCAGATGTTGAAAGAGCGCAAAGGCTTGTCAAAGAACAGCAGAAAAAGCTCGAATACATTAAGTCGTTGGCTGATCAGGTCGTGAAAAAGATTGGTCTCCAGATGCAGTGATCGCAGTGTTGAGGCCTACGAAACAAGCAAAAATATGAAGAATGTCACTGAAACAGTATTGTCCCGTCAGATGATCGCCATGGGTGGTGAAACTTTTGAAGTGGGCGCTATTCATCGAGACACTCAGGAAACGGAATTGAGAACTTGGACGAGGCGCGAGGTCATCGCCTCTATATCCTGGTTGAAATACAAGAATATCAATCATTACCATATATACATTCGTCCTCTGGGTTCAACGGGGCTAATTCTATTAGACGACCTTACGATAACTCAACTGCAAGCGATGGAAGCCCAGGGTATTTACTCAGCGTGTACAGTCATTACGAGCGAATTCAACTATCAGGCTTGGGTGAGGATCAGCCCTACTCCAATAGAAGGCGCGCTTGCGACGGCTATAGGGGAAGTGTTGGCGAATCGCTTTAATGCTGATCTTGGTGCGAAGGCTTGGAGGCAGTTTGGTAGGGCTGTCGGATTCACTAATGTTAAACGTAAGCACGTTCAAGACGATGGGCGGTATCCATTCGTAAGGCTCTATGGCATTAGTAGAAAAATCGTTACGCAGAGCGCTGAAATCATTGCTGAGAGCCGACTACTGGTAGAGCAGAAAGAGAAGGCTGACGATCTATTGGCCGCTTCGGTACAAAGAAGTGCATCTGTGGAGAGGCCTAGTGTTGATCCTTCAGTATTTTTTGATGCGGCTGTCCAGCGGCTTTTAATCCGCTACGGCGTTGAAGCGGATCATAGTAGGGTGGATTGGTCGGCGGGAAAGCATATGATGTTAAATGGGTATTCATTTGAGGACATCGCGGAGGCAATGCTGGCAAACGAAAGCATACGGGAGCGAAAAAAGGGGCATGTTAGACACTACGTTCTGGTCAAGACGTTGCCGCGATTGTTCGGGATGGGAACATAGTCAATCATCGATTCTTCATTAATTTTAAGTGTTCGGCTACGGAGAAAAAATATAACTGTAAGGAAATAAATATACAGTTATAGCGTTGACTAATAATTGTAATCTTATCATTCTTAAAGTGCTTATCTACTGACTTGTCAGTATCGCAGTTAACGCTGCATAGGCATGTTGTATCCACACCCACCAGGGCTTTATGCCCTGATGGGTGCAGCTTTGGTGGTTTTTTGACTGTCCTAGGAGATGAGGTCATGACCACTTCAATTATGAATGTTTTAAAACCTAGTAGTTATGTTAATGGCGATGGGAAAGAGATTACTACTTTCACGCAAGTGGCAGTAGCTTTTCCCCATAAAGATGGAGGCGGCTGCACAGTGAAGATCCCTGAAGGAGTTTATTTGACGGGTGAAATTATAGTGTTGCCAAGGACGGAAAAAGCTAGTAACCACCACAACCAAGGCTGACAACTGCTAGAACCTCTGAAATTCGTTTCAGGGGTTCTTTTTCGCGACAAATATTGTGGATTGTAGATTGGAACTGGAATTCAAAAATTAAATTTTTAATGGAGTAATATTGCTATGGTTAGAATAATTTTTCTATTTTGTATTCTCTTCGCCCAAACGCTAAAAGCCGACCCGTTTCCGAATGCCAATGGACAGGCAGATAACAAAGTTCACTATGTTTGCTGGGACCAATCGGGTAACGCGCCGAGCGAGTTGGTCTCTTATTTAAACTACGTGAATAGTACTGTGTACGCCAATTCTGGTGTATTTGCTTACCCCTACCCCTGTGTTCCCTTAGTAGATGCAATTTATTCAGATTTGCTGATTGGTAACGATCTTGGCGTGCGAGTTTGTAAACTCAAAGTCGGCAACCTATGTGTGGAATCAGATGTATTAATCAATAAACAGTTAATAGATGCTCAGGCAGCGAATCATGGCTTGACGCCTTCCGAGTCTAAAGAGAAAACTTGGTGTCATGAAACTGGACACTCTTTTGGTTTGGCGCATAGTTCATTGAATAGTAACAACTGTATGAAAGAAGGGTGGAGTAGCTTATCGCAGCATGACATCCATCAAATGCTTACCCACTTGTCAAACTTATAAGGAGTATAGACGATGAAATTATGGACAATATTTTTATTGATGTCGGTAGTCTTCGGAGCTCAAGCTCATGAATCTAACGATAACCACCCGATGTTCAATCTAATGAACTTCACTGCTCTCGATCAGGAAAGGCTGAGTGCTTTTGAAGCTATAAATAAATCGAAATTGATTGTTAGAGGAGTAATAGAAAAGGTAACACCAGGTCGTGACCTTTTTTTGGAAGGGCGTCTGAGCGGAAGACCTCTTTCAACATCACTTTTTAAAGTTCGAGTTACGCAGACAGTAAAAGGAAAAATCTCTCCGGGTGACTACGTTTATTTTGAGTGGATCACTGGTGGTATTTCTGCCTATGAGCTTGATGCCAAGAAATACACCGATGAAATAATGTTTATGCTTGAGAAGACTTCTTATCTTGAAAAAGACTACCGCGTTGAAAATAGAAGAGATGGCCTAATGCATGAGGTCGAAACTCTATATGTGCTTACAACGCCGCGAGCATTGTACATCCAAGATAAAGCGAGCGGTAAACTAGAACGTCCTTTAGACATTAATGAATCTGAACCATTAATACCTGGCGAATCGTTTGATGATCTGAAAAACTATTTTGATGGCAATACAGCATTTGGTTCAAGAGTTAAAAAACCGCAAAAAGTCGAGAAATAAATTCCTAATCAGTCAGAAAGCCCAATTCTGGTTGGGCTTTCTTATGCCTGATTGTTGTCGTTTCAGATCGATTGCTCTCATGGTGAGGGAGAGTGATTATTTAATTGCGACGACCGACCCAACAGATGAGAAGACGGCTCAATAAATCAGTGCTTTTCTCCGGTCTTCTCTGTCATTTATTGTTGTTCGCGAATCCGATATTTTGGCTTCATTGGATACGATCTACCCCCTGGTTCCGGTTGATGATGACGCTTGCAGCGGCTGAATCAGGCTTGGTTTGGCTCCTGAATGGGAGAAATTCGTCAGGATAGAGGTTCAGGAGGTAGAAACATACATTGATGAAATCGAATAAAGAAAATTACCAGTAAGTCCGAAATTGGGGGTAGAGTCGAAATCAGTCAAAAGTATGGACTTTAGTCGAAGCTGACCATTTGAGACCCAGAGTTTACTCAATAATACGTGCTCATTGCGGACATTAAGTCCACTGTAACTGGCTTCTATACAGTTGACCGACTTGATCGATTAATCAGGACTTCCGCATAACTTCCCGGTTAGGTACGTGCCGAAATAAACAGAGAGGCTCATTACATTTATAGCGTTTATCTACGTCAAAATATTTTTGACACGGGTTGCATCGCAGATCCTATGGTGACTCTATAGACTTTGTTGAAAAATTTGGCTTTAATGGACCGCAGTGACAATGCCGGAACAGGAAGTTTAGAATGAGATGCTCGCGAATGCGCTTCGCTAGTCATCATCACTGAGAGGCAAACGCAAAGAAAAGGAGCTATCTTGCGAAAAAATCCCCTTTATAAAGAAGATAAGACCCCCGCGAAACGACACAGTCCAATGGGCGTTTATGCATCATGCTGTCGCACGGCCGATAGACGCTATAGAGTTATGTGTGAACTAGTATGAACCTATTAAGAAAGATAGCCTAAAAGGGTTGAGCTCTATGCATGGTGACAGGCTTGTACAGTTTCTTAAGGGAGCAGCGGGGGTAGCACCGTGGCTTTCGCGGCATCTAACGCTAATGTGTCTAATTCGTTACTGAAGCAGTTTTCTGCTTACATTACAGACGAATATACTTGATCGCTACATTGTTGAAAGTTGTTGCATAAATATCGCTTGTCAGATTTGTTGAGGCGCTAGCAGGTACTCGTAAGTATCGTCCAGCTCCACTAGATATGCGATATCGTGATAAATGTGTCAGTGTAAGATAGTCATTATAAAGGAAGGAACTATTAATTGAGTTTCAGGCGTAATAGAAAATCGACATATAGAACACAATGACTTTTTTGGTGGGTGGGAAATGATATTGCAGACGAAAGATCTAGTTCTTTTTTTGGTATTAATCTGCTTTTGTAAATTCGCAATGGCAGCGTGTGACAAACATGTGGAAGAACATGTGACATCGATGTATTCGTATCAGACCTTGTGGAGCAAAGAAAAAGCATTTAAGACCTCCGTGGCAAGTAATGTGAAGATGCGTGATATACATATAGATAAGGACAATAATATTTATATGCTTGGAGTTTTTGAAAGGCCTTTCCTTTTGAAGCTCGCAGCCGATGGGACACAGAAATATATAAAGCAATCGGATGGAGCCGGGAAGTACATTGAAAGTGATTCGTCTGGAAATACCTATTTAGTTGCGCATCAAAGTAGAAAACGACATTTTTATAGTATTAAAGGCAGCCTAGATATCAATCTATGGAAGCTCGACCCTAGTGGGGCTGTTTTATGGAAAAGAGATTATGGCACTGATGCATCAGATATAGTCGTTGATGTAGAAATCGTAAATAACCGTTTTATATATGTGGCTGTAATTAGCCAGGATAAAATATTATCGGTTAGTAGGTACAGCCTCGGCGGTGATTTGCTGGGCAGGGGCCAGGTGACTCTAGGTGGTGCGTATTACGGGAAAATAACCATCACTGATGACCAACGTAAGTACCTTTATGTCACAGATTCAGGTCAGATTCAGAGCAAAGATATCGATAGCATAATTGAAGTTGGCGAGTGGAACGAGGATTTAAAAAATGTATCAAGAGGGACGTCCACTCAACTTGAGATAACAGAGCGGCAATGCTTTCAAAAACTACGCTGCGCCTTTTCCAAAAAAATATACCAAGGTAACTTCAAATTTAGTCGTTTTATGACTATCACTTCAGAAATGACTATATCTAGTGAGTCTAGTATTCAGCGTAGCTCGCATGATAATAAAACATCCTCAGCGTCTTTGCAGAGAGCAACAACTGCAGCCTTGGTGAGAGAAGGTGAAAGTGGCGGGATAGTCTTATTTCCCGGTAAGGAAAAATGGCTTGAAATTCAGGAATACAATGCCGACTCGAATCTGACTCGCACATCAAGGGTGTGTCTGGGGGACGATATAGTAAATGTATCCAGAATTCGAGCAATTTCGATGGATGATCGAGGTACCGTCATAGCGTATTCTGGAAAGAAAAAAGACGGTAAAGGTTTTGTTGAGTTAGGGATACTTGTAAAGCGATTATAACGAATTGAGAGGCTAAGGATGGGTGCAATTTATATAGAATCAAAACCAGTGGGTTTAGGCTTTGACCACTTATATCTAGTATACGAAGACAATAGCAGTTTGGAGTGGGTTATTCGAGGTGGTCCAGAGGGAAATCTCCCCCCTTTTGGAAATATTGTTGTTGAAGTAGGAGTGGCAATATCCAATTCCGAGGATTTCCGAGGTGAAGATACACCGCAAGAGCGTGGTCAGTCGTTAGTTGTCAGTGGTGCGGAAGCGGATGCTATCTGGACTATTATGTTGCAGCAGGCGCAGAATATTCATGACGCACAAATTGATTATGACGCACTAACACAAAATAGTAATTCCACAGTTTCATCAGTTCTTCGAGCCGTCGGCTTAAGTATTTCAACTAATTACCCGACCAATACAACGCCTGGTGAATTGCCTGCAGTATTTAATTTTTTGGATATTGCAACTGAATTAGTGGGCACATCTAGTGATGATAACCTTAGTGGATACTCACAGGCAGATATTCTTGATAGTGGTGAAGGCGCAGATACGCTCTGGGGTTATGGAGGCCCTGATCTATTAATAGGTGGGAGGGGCAGCGATATCTACTTTGTACAAGGTGGAGAGTCAGTAGTAGATATTGCGGAGAAAGGAAAGGAAGGTGTTATTCATTTTGGTGCCGTTGGGACTTTACGAGGTGGAGACGCAATTCCCGATTTACCTAATGCATGGTTCGATGCTAGTAAGAATGTCACTTATACTAAGTCGGGAAGTGATTTGATTGCAAGCTTTGATTCCAAGTCGATTACTGTAAGTAATTACTTTCTTCAAAAGAACATTAATGAAGTAAGTGGTACTTTGTCGTATTTGGGGATTACCCTTCAAGGTATTGCGCCTCCAGGAGCGGGGCCTCATGCACCCGATATGCAGCCCTCGGAGGCGAGAAATGGTAAGAGTCCAATTGTTATAGATTTTGACGGGGATGGGATTTCCACCTTGGCGCTGAGTACATCGATATTTTTCGACCTCGATAACGACGGTTTTAAAGAATCCACCTCTTGGTTAGATGGCAGTGATGGCTTGCTGGCCCTTGATGTTAATGGGAATGGCTTAATCGATTCGGGCGCGGAGTTGTTTGGCAATAACTTTGATTTTAATAGTGTGTCAGATTTTGATAATGGTTTTGATGCGCTGAACTACTTCGATGGTGACGCGGATGGACTAATTACTAACGCTGATGCAGTTTATGACGAGCTTATTGTATGGTTCGATCGCAATAATGATGGAGTATCGCAATCATATGAGCTGAGTTCTCTTTCTAGCTTGGCTATATCCAGTATAGATTTAGCCTATACCAATAATGACTTGGTTTTTGACGTTAATGGCAACCAGTACAAGCAGTTCTCATCTGTTACCCTTAATGATGGATCGAAGGTAGATGCGATAGACGTATGGTTCAATACGTACGACCTGATAAGAGAGCAGGAATATTCTCAAGCAATTGATGCCGACATTCTTGCTTTGCCCAATATTACAGCATTTGGCAAGATGGACGACCTGCAAATTGCTATGCAGACTAACGCAGCACTCAAGTCTATGTATTTAGATTTGCTACAAGATCCACCTAGTTTTTCGACATACAAAACGGCCATCACAAATTTCATATATGAGTGGGCGGGAGTGTCCGAATTCTCCGCTGATTATTTCGCTGATGTTCAAGTAAATTGGCATGGTTCTGATAGTCGAGAACAGTTGGTTTTAGAAGTTATCGCAGGGCATAGTTTTTCTGGTGCGGGAGCAGTGGCTCCGATTTCAGAGGAATCTGCACACATAATAAAGGCAGAATTTGAGGAGCTGTATGAGTATGTTGCATATAGTGTGCTCAGTGAAACACAACTTCCAGATATCCAAAGCGTTGTTAATTTTATATACGATGACGCGCAGGAACGCTATATTCTCGATGCAACTTCATTAGAAACATACCTTCTTAATCTCTATTCTACAGGTGGTTATGAGACGTTAAATTTCGCGATGCTTGCGTTGAAAGGACTGGATAACTCTGGTTATAGCGTTTCTATTGATGTAGATGGATTTGTAGAGGGATCTGCAGTTTTAAACAAAATTCTTATAGATAACCCTATCTTTTTTGGAGAGGGTTTCGGTACTGTGGTGATTGATCTTGACCTGTCACACGACAATCATCCATTAATCATATTAGGCGGTGTTGACGTTAGCGATCTGCAGTTTGAGACGGATGCGAGTAAAGGAATAAGGATAACGTTGCTTGACGGGTCTGGCTCCACGACGTCGGACTCTATTACTATACCATATTTAATATCACCCAATATCTCGGATTTGATCACTCCTCAGGCAATATATATTGTGCCTCCTGGGGCCGGGGAGTTGCCTGTTTTACTCGACGACTGGCTACCATTGGTCACAGTTCCAGCCAGTATGAATGATGACATTATTTACGGGACACCACTCGACGATTATATACATACATTAGATGGTAGCGACGTAGTCTGGGATGGCTATGGTAACGATACGATTGTCATCGACGGGTTGGGGGATAAAATTATCAGAAGTACTGGTGCGGGTGACGACACTGTCATTATAGAAAACGCCAACTCGTTGAATGATATTGTTGTGCAGCGGTCATCTGGAGATGTACGCATAGACGTATATGATTCAGCGGGCTCAACTTTGTTGAACTCAATTACCTTTGGTGGAGCCTTTGACTCGAATACGAAAGCTCAATCAGTAGAGGCTTGGATTGAGTATATTGAAATCGCGTCTGTCCAATATGCAGTAACTTCACTTGATTATGATATTGCAGCTGCCACAACTGGAGATGATACCCTATTTGGGTTTTGGGGAGACGATACCATAAGTGGGCTTGACGGAAACGATTCTTTATATGGCTCACAAGGTAACGATGTTCTCGTGGGAGGGTTAGGCGACGATAAGTTGTACGGTGGTTTAGGTTCGGATGTATTTGAGTGGTCCCCAGGAGAGGGGAACGATACCATTTACGCAGCTATCGATGAATCAGGTGAAACTGATATTGTAAAACTAAATGGTGTTAGTCCCTCAGATGTAAACTTTGTAGGAGGTCCAAGCGCCTATCAAGTGCAATACCTGCCCACAGGTGAGTCTCTTTGGATTCGAACTTATAACAACATCCCTTCCAGTGAAGTGGGTATGGAGGAATTCCACTTTGGAGATGGTACAGTTTATACATTTACCGATGTTCTCGAAATTTTAGGTGATGCTTCTGAATTTGAGGATGTGATTACAGGGGATGACGGCGCAAATTCTCTTAGTGGGTTGGGTGGTAATGACTCTATAAATGGTTTAGGCGGTGATGATGAAATATTTGGTGACGACGGATCTGACAGTCTGTTTGGTGGTTGGGGGGATGATCAATTAGTTGGAGGTTTAGGGGATGATGCTCTCTATGGGCAGGGCGATAACGATTACCTAGTTGGTGGCGCAGGCGATGACACTTTAGTCGGTGGTACTGGTGGCGCACAAGAAAATAATACATTCTTTTTTGATGGGCAATTTGGGAACGATACGGTTTCGGGTCTTTCTGATGTGGATTATCAGGGAGGGGATACCTTTCTGTTTGGTGACATGATCTTGCCAGAAAATGTAGCCATCTCAATTTCTTATAAATATAATGAAACGGTCACCTATTTTATTGACGTAGATGGCTACGGAACTATTCGGGTGAATGGTTATACTGGTGGTGATCAGCGAGTTGGAATGATGCAGTTTGCTGATGGAACAGTATGGGACACGAATACAATCGATGGCATGGTTAATACCCCAACGGAAAATAACGACATAATATTTTACGATTTGGGACACGATGGGACTGTCAGCGTATCGGCGGGAGCTGGCAATGACACTCTTACAACTTGGGACGTGGGTGATGATGTCAACTTACCTCAATTTACATTCCTAGATGGTGGTGCGGGAAACGATACAATAACTGGCTCTAGTGGAGATGATCAAATAGATGGAGGCGAAGGTAACGATACTATCTATTCGACTCAAGGAGGTAATGACTTCATTGTATTTGGAGAAGGTTCTGGTAGCGATGTTATGCATCTCTTTGGCAGCACTGTTTGGTTCAAACCGGATACATCGTTAGGTCGCTTGGATTTTAGCTGGAGCAGCAATGGTAGCGATATGATTGTAAACTATATTGATAGTGACGATCAATTTACGCTAAAGAACTTTAATTCGAGTAATATATACAACAGCATTGATTTGGAGTTTCAGTCAGGGATTGTAACGGGATACGAAATTATCGATATTGCCAATACGATTACGGAGGGGGACGATATCGTCAATTTGGTCGCGCCGATTCCGGGGGCTGTAATTGACCTGCTGGCAGGAAATGACAAAATTTTTATTGGAAGTACTAATGCAGGACTGACAATATATGGCGGGGATGGGGACGACACCATTAGAGCAAACAGTCTAAGTACTGTGTATGGAGGTGATGGCGACGATCTTCTCTACTACGGAGCTCGACTGATCGGAGGTTCTGGCTTTAATCGTTATTTTGGCTCTGCGGATTCAACGACATATGTTATCGATATAAATATTTCTGACTCGTACGTTACGGAATGGATTGCCCCAGCCTCAGATACCCTCGAATTGATAAACGTCAGCCTAGAGGAGTTAGACTACCATTATCAATCAAATCATCTTGTAATTGATTTGGTTGGAAGCGATAACGAAATTATATTTCTTAATGATTTATATAAAGATAATCTGCGCACCATCAACTTGTCAGGTGGGGATTCATACACGAAGGAGGAATTCCTAGGGTTGTTGGACACAATTAACCACACTCCCTACGTTGCGTCTAATTTAGCGGATGCGGTCTGGTCAGAAGATATGCCAAGCCAGTTGCTAATCAGTAGCAGCACATTTGATGATGTTGATGGCGAAACTTTGACTCTGTCCGCGACATTGGCTGATGGTTCTGCTCTCCCCTCATGGTTGACCTTTGAAGAAACTGGCCCTGAAGCGGGTCGTCTCGTTGGTACCCCTCTGAACGATCATGTTGGTGATTATTCGATTGACATTATTGCTACCGATGCTGGGGCGCTTCAGGCCGTCGAGAATATTACTTTGAGTATTTCGAACATCAATGATGCCCCCGACTTGAATGGAGTCCTCCCTGCACAGACTTCAAACGAGGATGTAGTCACTCAATTTACAGTTGATTCGTCAATATTTTCAGATGTTGATTTTGGAGATATTCTTACGTTTACTGTAGCGCTTGAAGGTCAGGCATTGCCTACCTGGATTAGTTATGACGATCTTACTAATCTCGTTACAGTTCAACCCACACAATCCGAAGTTGGTTCCTATACACTGTCTTTGATTGCAACAGATCTGTCGGGAGAAAGCACTTCTGCGGACTTTTCATTGACCGTTGAAAGCGTTAACTCCCTTCCAGTCTTGGCTAACCCTAATAGCGATTTTTCATCGGAAGAATATTTGAATCAAGATTGGTATCTTAATGCCAATACCTTTACTGATGTTGATAGCCCGCTACAGATTTCTGCGACATTGGCTAATGGCTCCCCGTTGCCCTCCTGGCTAGGGTTTAATGTCGTGAACGAAAGCTCGCAATACTTTACTCTGCAAACGGATTATACCTCAGCCGGTGTTTATGACATCAAAGTTACTGCTATAGACGACTTTGGCGAGACTGTGAACGATATGGTCACCCTCACCATAACTGAGCTCAATCAGCTCTCTATATCGCTAACCGACAGTGATGATGTTATGTCTGCTCGTGTTGGTGATGACACGATCACCGCACTTCGCGGTAACGACACTATATTCGGCTTGACAGGAAATGATATTCTTTATGGGAATGAAGGTAGTGATAATCTATACGGCGGAGCTGGTAGTGATACTTTGTACGGCGGAGCTGGTAACGATGATCTAGAGGGTGGCGTTGGCAATGACTCACTGATCGGTGGTCTAGGCAATGACACTTATGTATTGAGCCACGGCGATGGTTTTGATGTGATTACAGATGATGGGGGCACTGCCGATATCATTGAGTTCTCGCCCAACGTTGAAATCGGTGATGTATTCCTCAGTAAAAATGGTAACGATTTACTGATTCAGTTGCCCGATAGCAGTGCTCAGTTGTCAGTGACGAATCACTATGAGAAAAAGAGCAAAGGCGAATATGCCATTGAAGGAATACAATTTTCTGGAGGTGCCTACTGGGATCAAAATACGATTGATAGCTTGATTGATCAGATGTCGGCCGACCTTACACTCACGGGCACTAGCAGTGCTGACATCCTGCAGGGTTATAGCCACAGCGACACGCTAACCGGGTTGTCAGGAAACGATACCTTGTATGGTGGTGGTGGTAACGATTCACTGACGGGGGGACCCGGCGACGACCTACTTATAGGTGGTTCAGGAGACGATGTCTATCACTACTCCTTGGGTGATGGCAGCGATGTTATAGACAATCAGCACTACCTCAGTTCTGGCGTTGACGCGATTCAATTTTCTCCCCTCATCGCTGAGGCGGATGTAGTGGTGTCACGCTCTGCTGATGACCTGCTTCTAGTTATAGCAGGCCAGGGTACGATCACGGCTCAAGGCTATTTTGACGGAGGCACTTCCAGCGCATACGCTGTGGACGAGATTCGATTTGGTTCCGGAACTGTCTGGCAAACTAGCGACGTGTTGAGTATGGCCGTTCCTAATAATCTTCCTGTCGGCATAGCGGATAGTGTTGCCACTGCTGAAGACATCACCTTGCAAATAAGTGCGGGCATATTGCTCGCCAATGATTCAGATGCGGATGGTGATCTGCTGAGTATATCCAGTGTTCAGAATTCCAACAATGGAACCGTTAGCTTTGATGTGGGGACGGATACAGTCACTTTCACGCCGACGACAGATTATAATGGACAAGGAACATTCGAGTATGTCGTTAGCGATGGTCGTGGCTCTAGTACTGTGCAGGTGACGGTAGACATCAGCGCCGTCAATGATGCGCCTATTGCTGTGCCGGACTCTTATACCACTCAGGTGGATACACCTGTAGCGGTAACCGGAGCCAGTCTTCTCAGCAATGATTACGACGTTGAGGGATCTGCATTAACCATCACCGATGTTAACAACGCAGTAAATGGTAGCGTCATCTGGGATTCTGCAACTGACAGTATTCTTTTCACACCGCAAGCCGGTTTTGAGGGGGCTGCAAGCTTCAGCTACAGTGTCAGCGATGGAACCTTAACCACGACAGAGAGTGTTAGCGTAGATGTCTCTGCGCCAAATTCCAGCCCAGTTGCGTTAGATGATACGGTGAGCGCTATCGAAAGCACTCCTTTGGCAATCAATGTAGCAACGCTTTTAAGCAACGACTCCGATCCTGATGGCGACTCATTAAGCATCACGACGGTATTCGGTGCGGTGAATGGTGTTGTCAGTTTGGACATTCCTTCAGGGACTGTAACTTTCACTCCTGACAGTTACTTCACTGGCACCTCAAGCTTTGATTACGTCACAAGCGATGGGGTAGCTACGGTGCAGGCGACGGTTATGGTTACTACTGCTGCCGACTCGTCCCTGGCCGGTTATTTGCCTGGCACAGCAGGCGCCGACATCCTTGCGGGAGGGAATGGACAGCAGCATATTCATGGCCTCGGCGGTGACGACACATTGGTAGGTGGCCGTGGCAATGACTATCTCTATGGCGGTGATGGAAATGACGTGCTGTCAGGAGATAGGGGGAACGATACCTACGTATTTAGTTTGGGTGGTGGCAACGACACAATTGATAATACCAATGCAGCGAATAATGATAACGATACCCTGCTATTTGCCGGGGATATGACTCCCGATGAACTCTGGTTTACACAGGATAGTAATGACCTGTGGATAGATATGATTGGAGTTAATGATCGGGTGATCGTGCAAGATTGGTATAATGGGGGTAGTGACCAGTTGGATTGGATATACGCCGATGGTCGAGCACTTAATGGAAATCAGGTTGATCAGTTGGTCTCTGCGATGGATGCATTTACGAGGCCAGATGGCGAGGGTGCGGTAATTCCACAAATTGTTCTAGATCAGTTGAGTCCTGTTATCGATTCGGTATGGCTGTAATACGGCCATAAATAAAATGGGGGGTAAATACCTTTGACCTTTGACGCCCTAAAACGCATTACAGCCAGTCAAAGCCCAGCAAAAGTGCTGGGCTTCTTGTTTCTTGAGTGCGCATCTCTAAAAAGGGGTTCTGGGGGTTTTCCCTCCATAGATTGCAATTCGCTCTGTAGGTCACGTACTACTTGGGCTGTAGCAGAGGTTGAGTCGCACCCGCCCCGCTAGACACTCCTAATGGTTATGCTACCAAGATTTAGGAGCTCAAAATGGACGTTATATCTGATGCCCAGCGGTCATTAACTATTCTGACACGGAGAAGATAAATGGTCTGCTTTCACGTTGAGAGAAAACATGTTCGATGAATATATGCTCAAGTTAAAGTGCTAGTGTATACAAATCGCTAATTTCTTCGGCCTGAATACCCAAATAATCCAGTGTTTGACGTTGAGTGGAGTGGCCGTAAGCTTCCATCAGCAGAGGCAGTGGAGCGTTGTTCTGTATTCTCTGTTGGTAGCCCCAGGTCTTGCGTAAGCTGTGACTGCCATAGTTTCCTCGGAGTCCAGCATTCAAGCACCAAGCTTTGACCATATTGGTTAAGGTTGGAACGGTCAATACCGCGCCGCGTTGGCTGTTGAACAAATAGCCCTGTGGGTCGCCTTTGCGTACAATCAGCCAGTGTTGAATAGCCTCGATCACGTTGCTGTTCAGAGGTGTTGCGCGGTATTTATTTTGCTTGCTGAGTTTGAGCTCCAATGTGTCGCCGGTTTGCAAATGTTCAACCTGGGGCACGGTAATGGATAAAATTTCATTGGCGCGGTAAGCAGTGTTGATGCCGAGAATAAATAGGCAGAGGTTGCGAGGATCTTCCGCGAGTAATTTTTTGATGCGCTTAATGGCTTTGAGGTCGCGAATGGGTTCGACTTTGGTGGCCGATCCGGTGACGGGATGGTGTGGATTTTCGCCTTTCTGAATGGGCATAGTGACTTTCTTGAACTCATTAAGTATTGCAGGAATTATAGCAGTTACTTAATGAGTTGAAAAGCGTCGATTCTTTGAAAGTGGGCTTTAAACGGGCGGAGAGCCCGTACTGGCGCGGCCTGGGACGATATGGGTAACTCATTAAGAAATATACAAAAGTTAATGAGTTATATTTTATGATTTTTGCTGGCCCGCACAATTACCGAGCCTATTTGTATTTGTTGGCTTGCTTCGTTCGGAGCTCTTTGAGCTGTTTGCTTTCTTTCCGGCAGGATAACGCGAAGCGTTCCAACTGAAGGTACTTCCATCCTCGCCTGTCGCGCCCCGCGTCACCTTTTTTACCGAGCCTCCATGCTGTAAAAACTCTTCGGGTGTTTCTCGACTATCAACGGCCACAGCTCTCCAGGCTTTTTCTTTATGCCCCATGTTTGTATGTCCCCTTTAATTTGAATCTGTTTCATCCCCAAATAGCACTTTGGCTTTATCGTCCCAAAGCTGTGAAAAACAACCTTCAAGCTTACTCCTCACAATATTACGATGTGAACTGTTTTTGAATGCAACCAGAATTGTGTCTATGTTCGTTTCCAGGCCGTTATCCCCGTATCCCGCGCTTGCAAGGTAATGGGTGTGTCCCGAGACACATTCTACCGCTATCAGGAGCTTGTTGAAGACGGCGGTATTGATAACCTAATCGACAAAAGTCGCAGGGCACCAAACACCAAGAATCGAGTCGATGAAGTTACTGAGCAAGCCGTTGTTGCTTATGCCGTCGAGCAGCCTGCTCATGGCCAGCACAGAACCAGTAATGAACTGCGGAAAGCTGGCGTCTTTGTGTCCGGTAGCGGCGTTCGTTCCATCTGGGTGCGTCATAGCTTAGAAAACTTTAAAAAACGACTGAAGGCACTCGAAGAAAAAGTTGCCAAGGAAGGCATTATCCTCAGTGATGCGCAGGTCGTGGCGCTCGAGAAAAAGAAACACGATGACGAAGCCTGCGGTGAGATCGAAACCGCGCACCCAGGTTATCTGGGCTCTCAGGACACTTTTTACGTGGGCAATCTCAAAGGAGTTGGCCGTATCTATCAGCAAACCTTTGTCGATACTTACAGCAAAGTGGCGTTCTGTAAGCTCTATACAACCAAGACTCCAATCACTGCGGCTGATGCCCTTAATGATCGAGTGTTGCCGTTCTTCGAGCAGCAGAAGCTGCCTATGCTACGCATTCTGACAGACAGAGGCACGGAGTATTGTGGTCGAGTCGATCAGCATGATTATCAGCTATATCTGGCTATCAACGACATTGATCACACTAAAACGAAGGCCATGTCGCCGCAGACAAATGGCATATGCGAACGCTTTCATAAAACCATATTGAACGAGTTTTACCAGATCACATTCCGTAAAAAACTCTACATGGATATGACCGAACTACAAAAAGATCTGGACGAGTGGATGAATTACTATAACAATGACCGGACTCATCAAGGAAAAATTGGCAAGCCCCTAGTTTCCTAGGCACTTAATAGCTTCTCAAAATACTGCTTTTCAAACTCAAATGGCGATACCCCGTCATTGTTTCCATGGCGGCGCGTTGGGTTGTAGAAAAACTCAATGTAATTAAAGATCTCCGATCTGGCTTCTTTCCGTGTTTTGAAGATCTTTCGTTTAATCCGCTCTGTTTTCAGCAGCGAGAAGAAGCTCTCAGCTACCGCGTTGTCATGATAATCACCTCGGCGACTCATACTCAGTTCCAGATTGTTGTCGCTGACAAACTTACGCCAGTCAGAACAGGTATATTGAACGCCTTGATCTGAATGGATTAATACCCTACCTTCCGGCTTTCTTCGCCAAAGGGCCATCAGCAACGCATCAATGACTAGGTCAGCTTTTGGGCTGCTTTTCATGCTCCAGCCCACAATCTGGCGAGAGAAGAGATCCAGCACAATGGTCAAGTACAACCAACCTTCATGGGTGCGAATAAAGGTGAAATCGGTTACCCAGGACTGATTGGGCTGATCAACATCAAAGCCCCGATCCAGAATGTTTGGCGCTACGTGGCTAAGATCACCACTTTTAAAACCTCGATGTCTTTTGTAGCCTCTCTGCGAACGTATGCCAGAGTCCTTCATAATCCGATATACGCGATTTTTTCCGCATGTCTCACCGTGGTCTTTCATATCCATCGCGATCGTTCGATAGCCGTAGGAGAAATCACTCTCCAACCAAAACTGTTTAATCTGGCCCAGTAAGCGCTTGTCTTCAATGGCCCTAGGACTGTCAGGCTGCTTAAGCCACGCATAGAAGCCACTGGGGTGTATTTCCAGGATTCGGCACATGGCCGCAATAGAAAACCGTTTGAGTCGAGATCTTATGAACGTGTATTTTTCTTTGACTCGCTTGCGAAAAATACCGCGGCTTCCTTTAATATATCTCGCTCTTCTGTGACCCTGCGGAGCTGAGCCTTTAACCGCCGCATCTCTTCTTGTTGCTCTGTTATCGTTTGATGCTGAGAGCCCGTATCGCCGTACTTCTTGATCCAATCGTGCAGGCTCTTTGGCGTCACTCCCAGCCGCTCGGCCACATCACCAATCTTGTAACCCCGATCAGTTACCTGCTTGACCGCTTCAATTTTAAACTCTTCTGAATAGCGTTTACCGCTCATATTGCTCACCTTCTGTTTGCGTTTATTATAACGCTATCAGGTGTCTAGAATACTAGGGGCTTGCCAAATGTGCTGCGGACGAACTCCGATGGAAACATTACTTGATGGGAAATCGATTTGGGCTGAAAAGAACTTAGCTCAAATCTAAACTGACAGGCACCATCAAAAAACGGGTAACTGTCAGATCAAGTCTGAGCTACTACAACTAAATGTTATGTCGGAATTATTCGTAAACTAAGGGTGCTAACCTGGACAAACTAAGTATGATTTGTTTCAGGACTGATCTTTCCCCGGGAATTCGACCCCGGACTTAATGAGATTTCCTGCTACCTGAGGGTCCCCATTCTTAGTACCACAACTTTTTCGAATCTGACGGATTATGCGACCAATTCAGCCGCGAATTCTAGAGGTGTTAGATTATTGAGAGCCATGAGGTCGACTGCTACTTGGCCAAACAAATCGAGGCTGTAAATAATTCCGTGTAACTGCCCTGGTTAAATGTAATCCGTCAGTCGATCTTCAAACTCAATCATAAACCGGTTCAGCGCCGGTTTCCAATTCCTAATGGGCATGGTCCATTTTTTTGAAGCTGCCTGAATCGCCAAGTAGATGACTTTTTTCGCCGAGTCATCCGTCGGAAATAGCTTCCGTTTTTTGATCGCCTTACGGATCACACTGTTGAGTGATTCAATGGCATTCGTTGTGTAGATCGCTCGCCTGATGTCTTCAGGGTAGTTAAAAAATGCGTTGAGATTATGCCAATGCGCTCTCCATGAACGGCTGATTTGAGGGTATTTGTTATCCCACTGCTCGGCGAACTGGTCCAATGCTTGTAAGGCTTCTTCCTCGGTCACAGACTGGTAAATTTTCTTAAGATCAGAGGCAATGGTTTTGTAGTCCTTCCAGGGCACATACTTCATCGAATTACGTACCATGTGCACAATGCACAGCTGTATCTGAGTGCTAGGAAATGCTGCTGAAATTGCGTCAGGGAAGCCTTTGAGGCCATCGACACAGGCAATCAGAATATCCTTCACGCCGCGGTTCTGGAGCTCTGTGAGCACGTTGAGCCAGAACTTGGCTCCTTCATTCTCAGAGATCCACAGACCTAGCAGCTCCTTGTGGCCCTCCATATTGACGCCCAACGCGAGGTAGATAGCTTTGTTGATCACTTTCTTATCCTGGCGTATTTTGACCACGATACAGTCCAGGTAGACAATGGGATAAACATCGTCCAATGGTCGAGATTGCCATTCAACCACTTCTCCAATAACCGCATCAGTCACTTTGGAGATCAAGGTTGCGGAGATGTCGGCGCCATACATTTCTTTGAAGGTGCTAACGATCTCGCGGGTTGTCATGTCCTGCGCGTACAGGAAGAGGATTTTGTCGTCCATTGATGTGAAACGACGCTGGTGCTTCCTTACGAGTTTTGGCTCAAAGCTACCGGTTCTATCGCGAGGTGTATCAAGTTCAAACTGGCCATCTTCTGTCTGAAGAACCTAGGTTGAAAAGCCATTGCGGCTGTTATTTTCCTCTGATTGCTCGTGCTTATCGTAGCCCAGATGATCATCCAGCTCGGCATTGAGGGCCGCTTCCACTGTTATCTTAGTGAGCATCTGGCGGAAATCGTTGAGATCATCCTCGGTCTTGATGTTCTTCGCAGCGGCCTGCGCAATTGCTTGGAGTTCTTTCTTGTTCATGGTCTGCTTATCCTTAGCCATCTCTGGCGCTTATGATAAGCAGTTACACAGTTTTAAGTACAGCCTCCTTTGTCGCCGAGTTTCGTTCAGCGCTCATTGAGGTGCTTTCGTTCTTCCCAGCAGGATAACGAGAAGAGTTCCAACTGAACATTCTTTCGTCCTCGCCCGTAACTCCGGGTGCTAGCTTCTTGACCGAGCCACCACGCTGTAAAAACTCTTCGGGTGTTTCCCGACTATCAACGGCAACAGCTGCCCAGTCTTTTTCTGTATACCCCATGTTTGTATGTCCCCTTTAATTTGAATTGGTTTCATCCTCAAATAACACTTTGGCCTTATCATCCCAAAGCTGTGAGAAACGACCTTCAAGCTTACTCCTCACAATATTACGATGAGAACTGTTTTAGAATTCAATCAGACATCCATCAATATTCGTTTCCAAGCCGTTATTCCTGCCGTCACGTTCCATTCCTTTGTTTGATTCATCGATGTGGTTGCGATTGCATTCACAGGCATATTCATAATAGGCAATCACATTTTTATATGACACTTCGGGCCCAAGCTTTTCAACCTTTCTTATCATAATACAATAACAACCCAATTCAAAATTATTCCGGTTCAGCTTTGCCGGTTTTTATTCTGTATCCGTAATACTTTTCTAGCTCCTTGGTTTATCCGTGTAATTCCTTATTTTGTATTTCACTTGGCGGCGCAGGCCACACGGGGTCCGTGACCAGTTCCTCTTAACTTGTTTCTATTCCTCTTATTTCCAAAAGGCACTGCTTGCATACTCTCACAGCTACTGAGGCACCGCTAATCTCTGTTACTTCGGAATAGGGATAGTTCAAACCGCTGCAGTCTTCATTCACTTTCCCTCTTTTACAGAAGCTACAAGACCCATGACTCTTAACTGACACTCTCTTAAAATCCAATACTATCCCTTAATTTTGTTTTAATTATAGTCAAATCGGGCGCGACCCCCCTTCTTAACTAGCTAAATTTTCGACATGCTCTACGGCAGTTTCAGAAATATCAATTATAACACTCATGATAAGCGCTTGCTTCTCAATTTTAATGAATATACAAGGGCCTTATTATCTGCGTCTACCCAAAATTCTAGGCACCCTACTATCCGTTATTTCTCTGCCATTCTTTGCCATGACCTTGATCAATAAAATTATGAAGCCAAATTTGGGAAAAATCATTTAAATTCTTCTTAAGCGACCAAATAACTTTGCCTTTTTCTGGATAAGCCTCCTGGTACACCGGCTGAATCGCCTGTCGAATGGACAAAGCTTCTACGTTTTTAAATTCAGGGTAAACAACCACTACTATCTCAGGGGCTTAACAGAGATCACCATTTTGTTAAAAATAATGCGCTACAGAAAATACTACATTTTACTGGTCGGTGATGTTATCCATATGCTGGACACGTTCAACCACCAAATCGATATATCCTCCTACTTTATTTTTGCGATAAAGGAAGTTGGACTCACTCACAACCCGTCAACTTCAAAGCTTATCCTGCTTGGAATATGCAGCCAACTTTGATACATTCCGGGGAATCTCGGATTTAGGCCTATTAGACAGGCGAGGCTTTATCAGCTCACACAGGAGTAGATAACCTGGGGCGAATTCGTCAATGAATGGTACATCGATGACTACATCACCCCTCTGATCAAGGTTGCCAATGGGAAATGGACAGTAATTCCTCCGAATAGATAAACATGGTTAAGCTACTTAAGTTGGTCAATATGGTTGTATGTCTCAGATTCCCTGACATCAAACTAACCGAACGTTCAAATCAAGTCCTCAAGGGCCGGCGGTGTTTACGTAGGCGAACGGGTTATTTGTTAGAATATCCTTGAACGTAAATTTGAATCAGTAATGTTGCTGTCATCACAAGAGGCGCTAGTCCGAAAACCAAATTCGTACAGAAGTGTTCATATGGACTGATAAACGGTGTAGGTGACTCCACTCGAAAAGGGGAAAAAATAAATAGTGTAATAATAATACCGAGAATTAGGCCAAGCCAGATACGAACAGGTATAGAAATTATTGTTAGTTTATGACAAGAAAATAAAACCCACCATAAAGAGTAGAGGGCGTAACCAGGAAGCAATAGAAACCCACTGATGTATAGAAATGCTGGGGTATAAGCGTCCTGATTTCCTTGCGAGAACCCAAGAAGTGATAACCCCATTCCAAACATAAATGCAATGGTAGTGGGCACCATCAATAATAACGCTTCGAATACGAGGAGCACTGTAAATACCGTTTTCTTGTTTCCAGTCATATCCAGCGCTTAGCATACCGTTTGGTTGGGGTACAACACACTTTTACTATTTCAATGGCAGTAAGTTCAAAGCCTGATTTTCAGCCGTAACGCACCACTCTTGGCTTTCATGCGCTAATTCAGCATTCTGAATCAATGGATGGCCTTGATACCACTCCCAACCAGTAAGGTTTGGCGCAGGCCTAAGTATCATCTTTAAACCAAAGATCAAAGTGCTTAGTTTATTCCCTATTTCAAGCGAGCTATGAACTAGCTTTGGATTTGATATATAACGTTTGGTAGTTTGTTCAAAGCTCTCAGCTGGCACTCCGGTCACTAGTTCAACATGATCTGTGGGGGCGCCTATGGAATAAGTTCCACCGCAGAGCTCATCAGCATAATACCTGAACTGAGACAGCTCATACATGCTCAAGCCTTGAACCAGCGCAGCTTTAGAAAATAGCTTCATCGATACAGGCATATATCTAACCGATCGTCCAATCTCACTGGAAAATATGCTAGCAATGTCATGAGATGAAAGTAGCTTGGGACCCGTTGGTCTGTAGTTTTTACCTATATGCGCCTCAGGTTCAGCAATGGTATAGGCGGCGACGCGTCCTATATCCTCATTCGATGGAGGTGCATTTTTTCCTTCGCCAAATGGCGCGACAAATACCCCAAAGTTCATAATCATCGGTAAAGACATGAAATATGTAAAAGCAAATAGGCCAGGGTTAATATGTATGAGGTCAACAGAAGGCATCCAACGGTATATTTGATTTGCAATCCAATGGCTTCGAGTATGAATTGAATGATGGTTTGGATGAGGATTCCAGCCACTCATTAAGGCAACGACCTCAAGCTTTGCCTCCTCTGCAGCAATTGCAAAATTCATCATATTTTCCAAGCTATTCTGCGCAAACGGAGGACAATGGTATGCACGCTGGACCCCGCTCATGGCGCGACGCAAATCAAGGTAATTTAGCTGATCGCCAACCATTATTTCCGCGCCAATTTTTTTTAGTGCTGCTGACCGTGCATCTTCAACTCGAACTAACGCTCGTACCTGGAATCCAAGTTTTAGCAAGTAATGAATGGTAACAGCACTGGTTCGTCCTGCCGCACTTGTAACAAGTATTTTCGGTTTTATCATAACGCCATCCTAACTTCAATAGTACATTAATCTTTAGTTTTGAGTTATATATATTTGATACAATCCATCAAAAAATAATGGGACCGAATAATTAGTCAATATCCATTATTCCTCGTGCACAGTAACTCTACGTTGAAATAGAATTAAAACTAAGTACTAAAATGGACATAAAAGGTCGAATCAGGACATGAATTAAGAAGTGATCAATGAAAAATCGTACTAGAGCCATTTTAACCCAAAACTGAGTTTAGTAAAAATGGCAAGCTAGATTTAGTCAATATGGGGGTCTGGGGACACCTTGGAGCTCAAACTCAGCAAGCAAAATAAATACCGCGCAACACCCTTGAACTCAAATGTTATTGAGGCTCTTCAACGCTGGCTACTCGTACGCAAAGGCGATCCCCAGGGCTATCTGTTCAACAGCCAACGAGGCGCCGTTTTAACCGTTCCCACCTTAACCAACCTCGTCAAAGCTTGGTGCACAAATGCTGGACTGCGCGGCAACTATGGCAGTCACAGCTTACGCAAGACCTGGGGCTATCAACAGAGAATACAGAACAACGCACCACTGCCTCTGCTGATGGAAGCTTACGGCCACTCCACTCAACGTCAAACACTGGATTATTTGGGCATTCAGGCCGAAGAAATCAGCGAGCTCTATACGTTGACACTTTAACACGTGCGCTTGTAAAGTTGGTGTTAGGAAGAGCCAAGGCGCGGGTACTGGCGTAGATCATTATGGGCTCTGTTTTTAGTGGTTGAGTAATGTTGGCTTTGGGTCATCTTTGACTAAAACCCGAACTGCAGGCTTACTTCGGCTCGACCCTCAACTTCGGGCCAGGCCGCAGTTTTTCATCGTTCGCTTTCACCAATGCTCGTTGCTATACTCATAGCGACCCGTTTTTGCCCTATTCTTCGCTCCTTAGGGTCGTTGCATCGTGCCATCAACGGTCACTAACACTAAAAAACTGGCACTGTTCAAGCTTTAGATGTACTAATCTTTACGATGCTCCCGCCGATAAAATATAAACTATAAACAGGAAGATTCCGTTATGTTTTTTGGAAAAAATAAAATTGAGCGACAGGAAATGCGGTTGGAAAATGAGCGTCTAAAAGAACGGGTATCCGTATTAGAAGCTGAATCTGAAGAATCCGCTAAACAGCTTCAGAGTGCACTAGACAGTTCAATAACCAACAACCAGCTGATTCGCACCGAACAGGTGATAAGTCGACTTAGCTTGCAGTCTTCAGGTCTACTGCTTTCAATTCGGGAAGAGCTTTCTAATTCATCGTCAGACCTTCTATTCCACAGGGATCACTTTGAAGGTTCAGCGCAGCTGTTTTCTCAGATCTTAGATCTGCTCTCCACCACAGTGGCGGCGACGATGACAATTTCTTCAGACACAGAAAACGCAAACACTTCGGTAACAGACCTGAAGGATATCATGCGCGGTATAAACGAATTTGTTAATATAATTAGCGGTATATCGGATCAAACGAATTTGCTGGCTTTAAACGCCGCAATTGAAGCTGCCCGAGCGGGAGAGCAAGGCCGAGGTTTTGCCGTAGTTGCTGACGAGGTAAGAACCTTAGCAAAGCGCTCGGCTGAATCGTCGAATGAAATATCGACATTAATCGAGAAAGTGAACAATCAAATGGAAGATGTTGTCCGCAGCATTAAAAATGTCGGCGATAAAGGTATGCAGATAACAGATAATACCCACTCTATTGATGGCACAGCAAAGCGCATTGTCGAACTTTCACAACATATGCTTAGTGTTATAGGAAATTCAGCTGCTGATTCATTTATACAAACAGTCAAAATGGATCATGTAGTCTGGAAATTTGATGTCTACAGCGTACTACAGGGTACTTCCGATAAGGTGTCAGATGACTTTTCAGACCATACGATGTGTCGTTTAGGTAAGTGGTACAATCAGGGTGATGGGGATAAAAATTACTCTCATTATAAATCATTTAAACTGATTGATTTACCTCATACCGCGGTACATGAGCATGGCTTTTTGGCGATGCGCGACCACGCGCAAGGCGATCTAGATTCAGCCATTAAGCACTTGGCACTTATGGAGCAAGCAAGCTATAAAGTTGTCGATTTGTTGACCGCTTTATCGAAGGAGGCGCGGCCTACAATCAAGCAAAACACGGATCAAGATATCGAGATTTTTTAATTAGTATTGAAGGAACTTTTAATAAGATTGGACTTCCCATACTGCCTACGCTGATTCAAGACCAAAGCAAAGACGTCTTTTTAACGTCCGCAAGCTGATCAATCGACAAGACAGATACGCTATTCGCTGCGGTCCTCACTGGCATCTAAACATTCACGCCGCAATTGTACTGAACGAATAGAGCGATACATTTTCTTTGCCAAGATCAGATTACCCCCGGTATGCCCAATAACCATGTCCCAGATTTGTCTGCTGTAGCTTCCAACCAAAACTTCTTCGGCGACCTGAAGATCGTATTGATCGCTTTGATGAAAAAATGACATTACATCTCTCCCAGATACCTAAATTGTCCATATTGATGGTACCGACTTTGTCTCACCATGGATTTTGTTTCTTTCTGTGCTTGATAGAATCTACCCGTTACTGCGATTTTGAAAACTATATAACCTTTTTTCTAGACTCTATAAGTCGGTCCAACAAAGAAGTGTAATCTGAAAGTTTAATCGGCTTAAGTAGCTTTCCATTCATACCTGCGTCTAGGCAAAGTCTAGTATTTTCATCTAAAACATGAGCCGTCAGAGCATAGATAGGGATAGTACGAATATTATGGGAGTTCTCCCATTCTCTTATGTTTTTTGAGGCGTCGTAACCATTCATAATTGGCATTTCACAGTCCATCAATATCAGATCATATTGAACAGCATATTCAAAGTATTCTTGCAGCACTTTTTCTCCATTATCAACAATAGTATACTGAAGCCCAAGCTTATCCAATTGGCCTTTAGCTACTAGCTGACTAGCTTTATCATCTTCCGCCAGTAAAACTTTTAAGTCGCTGTAATTCTGGCCAATCAAAGGTCGCTTCTCTTCAGTTGGCAACGAACCAATTTTTATAGGAATGGTAAAGCTAAAGTTCGCGCCATTACCTTTCTCGCTTACAACCTCAATATCCCCACCCATAATGTTAACCAAACGCTTACAAATTGGTAATCCTAAGCCTGTACCTCCATAATTCCGAAAGGTAGAACTATCTTCTTGTGAAAATGGGTCAAATATTTTTTTAAAATTTTCAGGGTTTATTCCAATTCCTGAGTCAACAACAGAAAATTTAACGATAGCTGTTTTTTTTAACTTTTCAACACATTCAACAATAATCTTAACCTCTCCTTGCTTGGTGAATTTAATAGCGTTACCGAGAAGGTTACTGAGGATTTGGTGAAGACGAGCCACATCACCATTCAGGTATAGTGGCAGATTTTCATCAATAACTAACGAAAACTTTACAGAGCTACGGCCATTTAGCTGAAAAGGCTGACTAATAATAGAAAGCCATTTACCTGGTGAAAAATCTATTGCCTCTAGCTCTATGTCCCCGGAAGATAATCTTGAAAAGTCCAATATATCATTAATAACTGTCATCATAGTCTCGCCGGCTTGCCTGAGAGACAGAAGATAATCCTGTTGTTTTTCGTTCAACTGCGTTAATTGTAGCAGTTCTGCCATACCGAGTACGCCATTCATGGGAGTTCGAATCTCATGGGACATAGCTGCAAGGAAATTATCTTTCAATCCATTTGCAACTTCTGCTCTGTCTTTTGCCGACTTGAGTTCTTGTGTTCGCTCCACCACTCGTTGCTCAAGGAGGGCACGATGTTGGTTAACCTCTTTGACTTTATCTTCTAAAAATTTGGCTTGTCTAACATTCTCCATTTCGGCGGAAATAAGACCCGAAAAGAATTGAAATATCGAACTTACCCACTCTGCATTAGAGATCGGGTGTTCATACAGCGCAACCACAAGACCCAAAACATCTCCCTCTTTTGATCGCAGAGGTGCTCCAACATAACCTTCTATTCCCATATCTAGGAGGAGTTGGTCGCTAGGAAAAAGATGACAAACTTTTGAGGGATAAATACAAATGCTATTGCCCGTTACCAGCTCACAAGGTGTTCCTTCAAGCTCATACTCAAAATTATCGATTGACCGGTCACCTTTACACATAGATATTGACTCTGAAGAAGCTGTTTCAGGGCTGTAACGGGCAATGAAGGTGTAATCAGCACCAATGGCCGATGACAGGCCAAGGGTTATCGCTTGGAAGAACTCAGCTCCTCGTTTATTGCCAATCGCCTCAATAATTTGAGGAATTTGTCTCTCAAAATCGTCCATTCCGACCATTACCCCTAAATACACAGCTCAGAAATAACTATAGTTGAAAAAGTGCAGGATAGATGAGCCTATAGCGCCAGCTATGGCCAAAAGCGGACCTTAACCAACTTTAGCATAAAAAATCACCCCTGAATTAGCCTGTCAACCCAAGTCGCTGAGCGGGCGTTGTGAGGGCGCTTTTGCGGCCCTTCCTAACCAAGGTTCCCTCGTTTGTTAGGATGTAATTATGATAGACCCTAAAGATATCAAGCAGCATGAAACAATATTGGGGCTGGATTTTTGGGGCAGTCTTTTGCCTCGTCTTTGGTATAAAACTGGGACTAGCAGGAAAATTATTCTTTGAATGGGAATCGTGGACGCTTGACACTTCAATTCGCACACTGACTCTTTTGGTCGTGATTGCCGGTGTATGTATCGCTCTCCTAAAACTACACAGCGATAGCAAATGGCAAACTTCAGAGGCATACCTCACCCGGGCCCTAGATCTCTATGGGGTTCCGGGGATGTCCCCGGAACCCCAAAAAACTATCATGTTGGATCGTTGGAAAAAAGGCGATAGCCTCAATACGATAGCCAGACTTTTTGAGACAAGCCATGCGGCTATTTCCCGCGTTGTTTACGAAAACGGTGGAGTACGTACTCAACAAAGAAAGCGGTCAAGTGGGGCTCTTAGCTTGACTCGTTAACAAATAGGCAAAAGTTAATGAGTTGTAGCTCATCAGTTTTTGTTAGTACTTGCTTGGCTCTGGGGTGAATTAGGCTTTAACGTTCGGCTTTACAGCCACCTGATAATAAGACTTTCACCCGAGTAGTTTTGCTGTGTAACGTAAACCCGAACATTATCTGGTTTAGGAATAGGTTTCGGCTCAACCTGTTAACTGGGGTTTGTCAGAAGTCGGCCCGTTCTGGTAGCTCTTCCCTCAAGCGCCATGTACTGATTGACTATCTTGAAGACCATTCAGGTACAAGTAAATTTCCTAGCAATATATACGATGTGTCAGTTCGTCATTTTTCCCCATAAAAAAGCCCACGTGTAATGGGCTGTTGATCTATAGACTTTGAAAAACTTCTCTCTAATCTGTCTGAGGCTGGTTGAACTGATTATGGAAATTGATACCTATCCCCCCAGATATATCCGTATAAAACGGTTACGTACATGAAGATGAATTTATAAACGGTACAGCGCTATTGGCAGCCGCCGATACGTCATTTGTTGTAGCTCTAATAAAAAAAGGTATCACATTGCTTCCTCTATTGCCGGAAACGAATTTCCACTGGACTTGTGCGGCGCCACTTAACTCACCAATATTGTGTGAATAGTTTTCTGTATTATGAAAAATATCTGAGATTAGCAGGTTAGAAGACCATAAAGGATTAGTATGGACTTCTTGTAATGTTGCTACCCCACCAGCTCCGCCGCCGCATGGTGTGACGGTAGTTTTAACTGATATAGAGATCGCTGTTATGTAGACAGGTGAAACAGGGGCTTGAATTGAACACCATGATCGCTTCGTCCATGACGGATTCCCCGTGTAGTCCTCCATAGCGTAACAGCTCCAACGAACCTCCTGCGTAGGATCGTTGGAGGGCCAAAATTTATTATTTCCAGAAATTACTGCATGCGATGCTTGGCTGCCCATACCCAAGACGATCGTGAACACTGACAGCGTAAAATACCGTTTAAAATTCAACATTGTGAAAATCCTTATTCGGGAAGAGATAACATGTGGTTGCAAAAACCATCAGTATGTTCGACAGCTAGGAGAAGCTCACTTTTCGCTTCTTTTACTGATTCAATAGACTGGCTATCTGCGGAAATCACTGCGAATCCACTCGACATCGTCGATTTCATGACATCCATGCGCTCAGTCGCTTTCGCATATGTAGAATGACTAACGGCCCCAGAGAGTTTGAGCTCGGCATCATTCCATGCATTATCCACTGCTGCACTACGTTCTAGCATTCCAATCCTAAAATCGCTCACTGTTTCCGCTAACCCCAATTTGTCTTTGTCATCAAAATAGGATATACAAAGGCTTCTTGCATGGCTGTCCAATATTTCCTGTGCATCATCTAACATAGTGGTAGCCCATCGATACAGTCGATTTGCTTCTGGCTGACTTATTGAATAACGTTGCGCAAGCAAGCGTTTCCCTTTCCCTTTGGCCAGCCCCCCTGTTCTCGCAGTGTCACCTACGAAATCGCGAATGATATACTTGTGGGCGTATTCATCTGACTGTCCCTGAGAAATACTCGAATCCTGCGCGGAACTACCATTGATTGCAGGTGAAGATACTCCTGCTGATTGATCAAAGGCATTACCTATGGATTGATTCGTCATCCGCTGTTCGGGTTTCAAGCGCATTCCTGATGACTTAGGTCCTTCCTTTATTCCTAGCAGAATATCTACCAATTCACCTTCCGAGACTTCTGACACAGTGTTCGTACCTGCCTGAACTCCATTCGCTTCACTTTGACTATCAGCGCCGAAGGACGAAAAAGTTAAGCAGCCAATGGTCAACGCTAAATAAAACTGAGCTGACCTCCCATAGGGACATTCTTTACTCATAGCTATACATCCTTGATATTAGTATTTTGGCAGATACACTCGCTCATTAAGTGGGCGAAGGTTCTGGTTACAAGAAATTGCAGAAGAGAGTTAAAGCTTAAGGGAATAGGTATTTCCTAGAAAAGTTGAATTCCATTTCGCCATTTCTTGACACTAGATTAGAAAGGCCTGCTTTCAAAGTAAAATAACTATTCTTCATATGTCGGGGGAATGTAGTTTCGATATGACATATGGTTTCTGCCTCGAGCGAACCTCCTTTGCGGATATTTTTAAAAAGGTTTTCAACGAAGACACAGATGTATAATTAAAGCATTATTCGGATACAATCAACGCGTCCAGATACCGAAACATTGCGGTGTATAGAGTTTCAGGCACTTAAGACTGATTATTAAAGGGCGCAATTGCCAAAACCGGCCCCTCAATAGCGCCCTGTCCTGAGTTTTTTGTCATGTATCGGCGTGTCTATTCTTCCCAAATATCGCGCTTACCACGATACCAAAGATGGCGAGAAGAAAAACCACCCGTATTGCTATGTCACCACCTTCTGCACTTATTTGTATAGGATTCCTCACGATGAAAACTAACGCAAAAAGGCCAACAATATACAATACCCATGAAGAGTACAGATGGGAGGTCAACCGAGTTTCGCTGCACAATAACCTGTTCGCGTATTTCGTTACCAGATAGAAGACCGGAACCCCGATTACAACAAACAAGCTAATAAAAACTGCCGTATCCGGTCCTAAGTTTCGCAGTGTGAGATGTGCTGTCGACCAGATGGTGAGTCCAGAAACTAGTACTCCTGCCAACGCAGCAAAATGCACGATAGCTAATATCAGTAAGACGGCATATTTACCGAGTTTCATCGAAATCGCTTACCTGCATAAAGGTTTGTTTTGAGAGTCCGCAAACAGTATCAGTAACAAGTTGCCTCTCACCATATCATAGCCAGAGCGTCTCAAACTAAGGAAAAGCCTTCACAGATACCTGACACCACCAGTCAGATCGAGTCTGGGGTATAGAGTTGCAGCCAGCCTCATAGGCCACCGATTATATGTCGATGTTTTGAAAGCCCTGTTGTTTATAAGGTTAAGGGTTGTATTTTACTTGGGCAACCCAATATATAGTGGTGTCGGCCTGGATTGATCGTGTATTTAGTGCTTTCTTTCACTTCTGGCCCTAATTTAGTATTAATTTAGGGATAGGTATGTCGAATAAAAAGGTTACCAACATAAAGGCTGCTTCGGCTGCGTCTAAAACACTCAAAAGCTCCTCTACAGTGGGCAAGTCAAAAGCCGCAGCTAGTCGCGCCCTTTCTCAGCGTAAAGCACCTCACAAACATCTCAGAAAACTTCAAAATCGATCCGCGACGGCCGCACGTTGAAAGCATCGAAGTCTGCTGCTGGTAGTGCCTTAACTCAACTTAAGAAGCTACCTTAACAGTCAGGGATTATATAGCTTTGATTGGCAAGGCTTAAACGTCAATACGTGGCAATAGTAGGAGAACCGCATATAGATGAAAGGGAACATTCTAGCTTTGTCAGGTGGCGGGTATCGGGGATTGTATACCGTCAGAGTGTTGCAGCGCGTCGAAGAACATATAGGCAAGCCATTAGGGGATCATTTTGACTTAATAACCGGAACGTCGATTGGCGGCATCATTGCATTGGGTATAGCTGCGGGTATTCCGTTAAAAGAAATAGAGCGGATTTTTATTGAAAAAGGAGGCATTATATTTTCGTCTCCAATCGATAAAGCAATACAGCCAAAATACTCAGTACTAAAACCTATTACTTGGGCTGTTCAGCGCTTACGCTGGGTATACCGTAACGTGCATGCGGTGTTTCGACCCATCCATCGCGCTGAAGGTTTAAAGAGTGTACTGACTGATCTCTTTGGTGAAAAAACGTTGGGAGATCTGGATCAAGCATATGTGGCAGTTACAGCGGCAAATCTAAGCACAGGCACGCCAAAAATGTTTAAAACCCCACATCACGGAGACCTTTATTTGGACAAAGATCTAAAAGTTGTCGAGGTTGCTTTAGCGACAAGTGCCGCGCCCTCTTACTTTCCTATGCACGAGGTGGAGGGGGCCAATGCGCTTTTTGCAGACGGAGCGCTTATGGGAAATGCTCCTGGGCTATTCGGATGGCTGGAAGCAAGAACAAGGCTCTGTGTGGCTGACGAAGAAATCACGGTTCTGTCTGTTGGTACTTTAGCGGGCAAGCCCAGCGTCAGCGGAGCAACAAATGTTCGAAAAGGTGCCTGGTATTGGTTGTCTCCTGGGCGACTACGTTTACTGACGTTTTTAATGTCTCAACAGGAACAGTTGACCAATTATATGTTGGGTTTGTTGCTCGGCGTTGAGCGGTACCACTTGATTGATTATCCAGTTAGCGACGAGGCAGCTGGTGATATAGCTCTAGACGACTCTAGTGAATCAGCGACTCGCACTTTATTGAACCATGCGGATAAACACTTCGCGGATTTTTTGAGTACTGAATTTTGTAAAAGAAACCTTCCCCGTACGGAGAGTACAAATGCCAAATAAATTTCACAGCCTTCTGACGAGTAAAACCCACGAATCACTAATTTCTAATCTTAATTTATCTCCAAGTGAAGATAAGGCGCTGCTGAATGCGTCGAAAGAAATTCGCACGGCCATCATTGCCGGATTTACTGAGCTTCGGGAGCAAGCTAAACGGCAACAGCTAGATATTGAGGTGCCATCGCCTAAGTTTGCAATTCAGGGGTCATATGCCTATGGAACGTTAAACGCACCAGCCAATCCACCGGCTCAACAAGTCGATATAGATTTGGGTGTGTATCTTCCATTTTCGGTTTTAGGTAATGGTGAAAAGCCAAAAGCAGCCACGACCTATTACTTCAATGCAGTGACATCCATACTAAACCGATACATTGAGGAAAACCGAAACGGTCAATGGTTTTTACCGCCTGAAGATCAGCAAAAGCCTTCATGTGTCCGTGTTGTATTGAGTGAATCTTCACATATCGATCTGCCACTATATGCCGTTCCTGAAGATGAATTCAAGCGAATAATGAGCGATAGTATCCTGCTGGCTAAAGCGAAAATGATCCATGAAGAAAGGCACAGCGTAAGCGATTCAGAAGATTTTTCTCTCGATGAGGCGCTTATCGAAGCCGTAGAGCCTGACGTGATATATATGGCTCATAGAGAAGAAGGATGGAAGCCATCGGACGCTCTAGTCATTCGTGCTTGGGTGATGAGTGGGTTTAATAATCTAGGCTCTATGATCAGACCCGTTAACCGTTTCTTGAAGTCATGGCGGGACGAAGAATGGCCAGAGGGCGGAGGGCCTTCATCAATCTTTCTGTTAGCGCATTCATTGAAGTTCTATCCACAAGATTCAAATGGCATGACGCACTGCGAGGTGCTAGAGCATGTTATATGTGAGCTTACAGATATATTTAGTCGGCCACTGTTAGTTCCATGCCCTACTTCAGAGGACAGGGAGGCCAAAGAAAATTTACATGACAGAATAACGCCTGAAAAAAAGGAAATTTACAAGACAGCATTTTCTCGCTTATCAGATCAGTATGTATCGGCACGAAAACTACAACCTGAGGCGGCCAATCAAGTACTAATTAACCTATTTGGCAACAGAATGCCTAATGACCCTGCCCGGATAGAGGTAACAAGTGAGCTTGCTGCACACATTAACCACATTCAATCGGCTGAACCTGATATAAAGCCGCTTTACACTACAGACAGGAGTACATCTGGCTGAAATGCTTGAAATTGAACACATTCTGAAAAGCTGTGGTTTCGTTGCAAATCGCCCAATTGCGTTAACGAACACTCCGATATTTGCCGGCAATATACGTATTGAACATTGGTCGATAGCATTGGAGCTACGATTTACAGAGGGGAAGTATGATTACCCTAAAGCCTACATAGCAGAGTGGCCGTTCAATGAACAGTTGCGGGCCGCTTTTGGAAGTCGGCATATAGATGCTTCAGGGCGAGTCTGCTACGTGGATGAATGCAGAAGCTGGTGGGATTCTTCCAAAGCGCCACCATTAGTAGTTGGCGTGCTGGACCTTATCAAATCGTTACTTGAGGAAAATCTAAATGGCGTGCCTTCGGAAGCAGCGATTTCACGAGATTTTTCAGGCTATTGGGATGGCGACGACAGGCTATATGTTGGCGCGGTAACGAGCAATGGAGCCCTGCTGCGACAGGTGTCAGAAAAGATTGTCACTCACCGAGAGTGGTTAATACCGGAGGGAGAAAAGCATTGGCTAGAAACTAGTCCTAATAGTGACGGAACCTTATGGGCTGTAGTTCACTGCAAAAGGCCTTTAGCGTCTATCCCGAATTCGTGTTGGCCGCCGAAGACACTCAAAGAATTACTCAGTTGGTTAGTTAACAATCAGCGAGAGCTGCTTCCCAGATTAGTTGAGGTGCTGAGAAGCCGATTCCTAAAAAAGGGAAAGAAAAATCAAAAGGGCTACGGTAAAAAGGTTGGGGTAGTATTTACTTGGCCAAACGATGACGGCATAGAAACTCTTGGCTTGGGTATTCGCTTTACGGTTCCTGAACTGGCAGCTCAAGCAATTGCCCATGGGCGGCTAAAACAGGCTGTGACAATTCTGGCTGGGTCTCGAGAACCGATAAAACGTTATTCATTGAGCCGGGCAGATGCTAAGTACATTCTTACTCGAAACACCCCAAAAACTGAGGTCTTACTAAAAAACAAAAAGGTAGTGCTGATCGGCGCTGGGACTATTGGTGGATATTTATCAAAACTTCTATGTTCGTCAGGCGCGGGGTATGGCCCGAAGGGTGAACTACATATTGTGGATCCAGATAAATTCAGTATTGAAAATATTGGGCGTCACCTACTCGGGGCAGAGAGTTTGGAGCACAGCAAAGCAAAAGCTCTAGCGTCATTGCTCAGAATGTCCTTTCCTCACCTTACGTTTTTTAGCCATCCTTATTCCATTACGAAGAAATGGGACCTATTCACTAACGAATGCATAATCGTCGATGCTACAGGGAGTCAGACAGCGAGTATTTCAATAACAGATTTTCTCTCTGAAAATGATCTCTCGCCAACAGTCATTCACGGTTGGGTGCATGGTCACGGGGATGCTTTGGTGGCATTCGTTAATGATCGCTCTGTTGGCAAATCTGCTTGCTATCGCTGCCTTTGGAAGATTGAGAATGACGAGTACAAACCAAGGTATCCACTTAGCAGAAATACAGATGAAGCTGCTCCAGTGTTTGGTGGGTGCCACACGAGCTATCACCCTTATGCATCTTCGGTATCGATGAGCGCGGCGATACATACAATGGGGATAATAACCGACCATTTAAATGATATTGTCAATGAGACATTGCGCTTCAGCATTTTAAGAAAAGATAGATGCGAAAATCGGAAAAACACGAGCCCTTCTATATCTAAAGATTGTCCAATATGTACTCGTTAATGACCTTTAAACAGAAGAGTGGGCTTTGGGATATGGGCGCCGGAAGGTACATATATATTGAGGATACAGTTGTTGAAGGTATAGATCGTTACCGCCAGTACAATAAATTCTCTTCTGAGTCAGGTGGTTTTCTACTTGGTTACTATAAAGGCGATGACATTCACATAACTGACTTCACTTCGCCAATGAAGGGCGATCGACGCGGCCGCTACTTTTTTAGTCGCGAAGATAAAGTGCATGTACTCATTGCCAGGGAGCGATATGGTGGGAGTGGTGGAAAGTTAAATTGCATAGGTGAATGGCATACCCACCCTGAGTTTAATCCAACTCCATCTTCAATCGACGTAAAGGGGTGGAAGAAATTTGTCGCGAATAGAAAAGGGCTTACGGCTGTATTTCTAATCGCTGGTATAGAAACTGATTGGCTAGGAGGTTATGTGCAATCAACCGCATGTGTATTATGACAAGCTTGACCAAAGTAAAGAGTTTTAGTCGAACTCTTGAGTAGTGATGGTAGAAGATATTTTGACATTCTTTTGCATTGTTACTATAGAATCACCGGTATAAATAGATATCAAGAATATTTTCAATTAGCCATGGCAGAGTTACTCCAGTAAGGTCTATTATTGGCACTTCTGCCTACGGGGCGGCTCATAGGAATTGACTTAAACGGCCGTAGCGAGGCGATAGCTGCGGCATGAATATCGATACCACAGAGCGCTGAGTGAATTTTAAAAAGGACTACTTAGGGTCAATTTCGACTAAAATCCATACTTTAAACCGACTTCGGCTCTACCGCCAACTTCGGACCTGACGGTAGTTTTCATAGTCCTATTTCATTAAAGCCTGTAGTTACCCCACGGCCTCTCCACATATAGCGCTATAGGGATTGCAGACCAATAAATCAGCAAATGATCACAGAGCTATGTTTCGAGTGCTGTGGTATTCTGACCACTCCTAGGCTTATAGCGCTTTACTGGGTAGATTAAGGATAATGAATAGTCCTTCTTAGGTTAGTGCTTGAAGCCAGTTTAGCGTGTACTCCAAGCTGACAGCCCTTTATTTCATTGATCTAGCAATAAATCAAAAGCCTTATAATATTTAAACGAAACAACCTAAATCCTTTATAAATCAATTGGTTAGGATTGTTGGAATGCATGTGTTCTAACGTATTGCTTGCTTGCACTAAGTAAACTATAATAGTTTCACAACTCACCCATTGTTGGGTCTTGCATGACGAGGCCTAGTGATGGGCGAAAAGACCGCCTTCTGGCGGTTTTTTCATTTCTGGGATTATAAAAATTTGAAAACCATCGTTTATATCGACGGCTTTAACCTTTATTACGGTCTGCTTAAACACAACGCATACAAATGGCTCGATCTACACAGTTTGTTCCAACACATTGTTCAAGTTCAGCACCCTGGCTCTGAGTTGCTGTATGTGAATTACTACACTGCCGATGTTCTAACAAAATTTGCCACCAGAGGCTCCATAGCTCACCAATCGCAGCAGATTTACCACAATGCTCTGAGTGCACCAGGAACAGGGCCTGTGAATATCATTCGAGGGCGTTATACGGCAATTCATGATCACCCAATGCGGTATCAGGCCCCCCCCGATAAAACCCTACGAGTAGATGCTTGGAAATTGGAGGAAAAGAAAACGGATGTGAATATCGCAGTAAACCTTTACCGTGATGCGGCTCGCAGTCACTGCGAACAACTGGTACTGGTTACTGGTGACACCGACATAGCCCCTGCCCTAGAATTAATCCGACAAGATTTCCCCTCCATTCAAATTGGCGTCATTGCACCCATTCCCAAAAATCAGGAGCAGTATCGCCGGCCAGCGCAAGATCTGAATGGACCGGCACACTGGTTCCGCAATTATATTTTGGACGAAGAGCTAGCCGCGGCTCAATTCCCCAAAGTTGTTGATATGGGTATTAAACCGTCGGGCAAAAAACGTAAACCGGCAGTTAAACCGAACTATTGGTGATTTAGAGAGCAATCCTGGCGGCTGGTATATGCTGATGCAGGTGAAAGATAATGTTCAACCGCCCTAACGAACAAACCACTGGAATTTCTGAAAGCTGCCTAATGGTCCTGCTCTAATTGGATTTGATTAATTTTAATTGGAGGACATGCATAGGAGTTTACTATCGTACTTAGTATACCTACTAACTGGTTTAGCTCAATCCTGCATTTGGCCCCGACTGGGGTATAGAGTTGCAGGCATAAAAAACGGCCAGAACCAGCTTTGATGATGAAACGCTTTTTGGATTAGATGTGCCCAGGTAGGGGAAATCACCGTGCTTCCAGTGAAACAGAGTGTTGCGGCGAGTAGTGAAAGTAGGGGGATGTCTGAACCAAGCCGCGATTTATCGCTCCACCGTCTGAAAGCGCGCTTGCGCCATCAATACCAAGTTTATCCGCGCCAGTGGCGCGGATAAATTAGCGGAGAATACGAATAACTTTAGTTGTCACCTTAGCGTTGGGGAATACATCAACGCCTAGTGTCTCCATGGTTTCGGCTTCAGTGTGGTCATACGTCACCGGCACGAGTGCAACCAATGTGGCCGCGTCATGCCCTCCCCTTCCTAGCAATGAAAGCGCTGCTTTCATGTGTTTTTTGATCTGGCGAAAAGGGGGGTTCATTATAATGCGGGGATACTCGATCTTTCCGCTTGCCTCTTCTGCGTACTCAAGAAAGCAACTTTGTATCGGGTTTAGATATTGCGGCCCCTTAAAACGCTGTCGAATAACATTGCATAGGCTGTGGTGGCGCTCTATGGCCACGAGCTCATTAACGGAGTGTCCCGAAGCATAAAGCGCGTGCATGATGTTCCCTGTTCCGGCTTCGGGTTCCAATGTTAGAAAATCCCCTACCGGCCCCAAATACCCCACCATCCGCCCCGCTACATCGAGGGGCGTTACATGGCATTGAGTAGCGCTGTCTACGGCTACAATTTCCGAAAGCTCAGGAAGCGCCATTTCTGGCGCTCCTGTACGCTTCTTGATCGCTATCCGGCGCGGTTTGTCTGGCCGCGAATACAGCGAGGCTTTCACGCTACCGCCTCCAACACGGGGGTTTTGTAGTTCTCTGGGGCTGTGTGTTCTTTTGAGTCAGAAAGAAAAACCCAAATCCATGGCGCATCCCAGCCCTTGTGCTCGGGGTGCTTACATACTTTTACTCGATACTCTCCACAAGCCGAATACTTAACCCCTCGATAATCACTATAGACTTTGCTGTATTCGGCTTTGGTCATAACATACTGTTCTAGAATACTTACAGAACTCCACATTTTGACGCTAATACGCTCGCCCGAAAAATTCAAGATTGACACCTTTTTAGGTTTGAGCGCGGGCACTGAATAACCCACTGACTGCATAAGATCGCGCCAGCCATCAATGGATAAAACCAAGGTGTCCGTTTCGCCCAAGTGCAGGGGGAGCGGAACCGGTGAAACCAATTTAAAACCGTCGCCCTCTTTACTGGCTTTTGGTTTGTCTGCTCCATGTTCGCGTACAAAAATTTGTATCATTGCCGGTGTTACATCCCCCTCAAAACGTGCAACGTCTCCCAGTTCAGACCGTTCAAACGCCAAGCGGTTTAGAATATGGCTAATCCATCGAGCTGTAAAAGGGCTTTGAGCCTGGTATTCGTGAAAGGAAAAACATTTTTCTACGACTTCGGCGCGTGTAACGTCACCGGCTTTAAGCTGTGAATACAGCGATTTATTAGGGTATTGCGGAGCCATGGCCCCACCTTTCAGGCGTGCGCCTACAAATAAATCCACTAGCTTTTCATAAACGTCCACATCAGTTTCTGACTCTAATTTGTCCCACTTATCAAGACAGATAAAGGCATGGTTAAGGTCGCGCTGGCGATCTCGTAATTCAGCCAGCAAGGTTTTGATTCGTCTAGCTCTTACCACGGGATTTGATTTGTGGTTTGCGTGGCACTCCACCCCTGTAGCCTTGTATTTCCAGTATGAAACGGAATCGTGAGCTTTAACCGCCGCGGCCATTGCTGTTTTCATGCGTTCCTGATCCTTTCGCGCCTTACGCTCTGAATGATGGCCAATTAATATGGGTTGACCAAATTCAAATCGTTGGCTTATACGGGCCGCCGCTGCGCCAAACCCTGTGGCCTGCTCTGCTCGCTTATCGGCTAAATCTTCTAACCGTTCGGCCTTGGCTTCGGCACGCTCAACCATTGTTGATTGTTCGGCTGTAATTTCCCCGGCTAACTCAATGCAAATGTCTTCCCGTGCGGGTGTCCACTTCGGAGCGACAAAAAGCTCCTGTTTCAGTGCCCACTTAAAACCAATATGTTTAATTGTGGCGTAGGTGTCATCGTCCACACGTTCGGACGCGTATAAACGTAACTTGTTATCTTCGGCGCTGTAGGTTGCATCATATGAAATAGACATTTTGTAGCCTCTTTTGGTCTGTTTTTGGTTTTAAACACATCATCCCTATGGGATTGAAAAGACCAGAAACACCGAAGCGAAGGCCGCCGCTGACTTTTTTGGCGTGTAAAGGTAGGGCTCCCCCCGAAGGGTAAGCCGTTTTGCAGCGCAACGAAGTGGAGTGAAAAAAGGGGGATGTCTTTAATAAGCCAAAATCAGTGGCAGTCTGGAATTATCTCAGAGGGATAGGTTAGGCTAAGCCTGAAAGCGCGCTCGCGCCATCATATGATTAAGCCAAACGGAGTACTGGAGCAACGCGGAATTAGCTAGTAACGGCTTAGTCCCGCAGGGATGAGCGTCTAGCTAATCCTGGATTGAGCGTAAACCCCATATATTAGGACATTAAAGCTGACTGCTTGACCATGCTAATGAGGTACAGGTTTTTGGGTCAAAACCCGCTAATCAGGAAAAAAGTGCCACGGGTATAAATAGTTACTAGTTGCAAAACTTTGCAGCTCACTAACTCTATCTGGAGATCCAAAAATGACAATAATAATAAAAACTAAAACAGCAACGGTTGAACTCAAGATTGACAAAAAGCTAATCTCGATGCTGATCATCTTTCTGTTATAAACCCCTCCCCTCTGTAAAGTTAACAAAGTATTGCTCATGAAAGAAAGCCTTGAACTGCGCATCGCGGCGAATAACTATCTATACCCACCATGTTTGTAATATTCAACCTAACTCGTTTGGATGCGCCAAGCTGAGCATCCGGAGTCTCGGGATTGGTGGTTTCGTGGTTTTAACCACTGGAGACGGGGTTTTAAACACCTAGGCGTGATCGTGGTTTTAAACACCACTTTTTTATTGAAGGCCTTATAGAAATGCCTTAATGTTAACCTTAAGCTAACTAAAGATAGCAACGTAATGAATTAATACAGAATAAAAAAAACCCCTGACTGCTCAAATCCACCAAGATCCGCAACCAGAGGTTCCACCTTATCAGCAATGATGCCGCTAAGGACTGCTCGGGAAAGAGTATATCGAAAACTCCCTTTCCTGCAAGTCCACAGGCTCCCATTGTCTGAGAAAACGGCAGGGATAAACACGTGGGGCTCGCCTTACAACACGGTACGGCATTCGATAGATTCTACGAAGCATTGGCGTTTAAACCCTGGTGCGGTGATGACAAGTCCGCCATGCTCGTTCGTCCTAAGAATTTAGCCGTAAAAAAAGCCTATATTGCCCCAAACCCCCCATCCCACGTGCACTGGTTAGTATTCGACCTGGATCATACAGATTACTTTGTCTGGCATGAAGCTTCTCTTCCAGAGCCTAATATAGCCGTACAAAACCCCAGTAATGGCTACACACACCTCTACTATGCGATTTCTCCCGTTTGTATAACGGACAATGCGCGAAAAGGCCCTATTCGTTACATGGAAGCCGTAGCGCGAGGCATGACCAAGGCATTAGGCGCGGACCCCTCCTATACCGGTCGTATCGCAAAGAACCCTATGAGTCCAGCGTGGCGAGTTACTGAGTTTCATACCCACCAATATGACTTAGATGAACTTGCGAACGAAGTGGAGCCCATTAGTAAACCATTCATATCCTCTTACGAAGAAGACATGCCCGAAGGGAGGAACTGCGCTCTGTTCCATGAATTACGCCATTGGGCTTATACGGAGGTAGCGCAGTTCCGAAATCAAAGTTCAGAGAACAAATGGCACGACGCAGTGTTGAATCAGGCATTGAGCCTTGTAAGAATAGAGGCGGACTTCACATACAACGAGGTTAAAAACACAGCTAAAAGTGTTGCTAAGTGGACCTGGGCTCATTACACCGGCAACGGGATCAATAGAGGAGTCATGGACCTTCAAAATTCAGACCTGCCTCTCAAAGCGCGGCAACGTTTAGCTTCCCGCAGAACACACCTAATTCGATCTAGTGCTTCTGAAGAACGCGTGAAGAAAGCAATTGAGACCCTAACTAAAGACAAGTGCCTACCCTCAAAGGCCGCTGTAGCGGCTCTCGCCGGCATTTCACGGCAACAGGTCACACGTCGTTACGCACACCTATTCGTATTGACCAATACCATTAAAAAAAGGGGAGGCTCTAACCTCAATCATTTTGTAACCTATGGTGTACATCAGATAACAGCTGGGTTACTAGGGGGTAATACTGATGAGGATACGTTGGGTGGTATAGAAAAGCAGGATGAAGGTGATTGATGGAATCAATTGTAAGTTTATATCTTATTGAGGCCTCTTTGGTGCAGAGGTCGTCCGTAATAGTTAGAACGCTGTGGAGTAATTGAATTAGTGTGGGTAAGTTGTTGGCGGTGTTTTCCGTCAATTGCTTATCCACACGGCCGTAGGCAATTCAAATAATCCATCAGCTCGCGCTTTGTGAATTTTGGTGGTCAAAACCCCGAAGCTTAAAAATTAGAAAATAATGGCCTATCCTTTACTTGAACACTGTATGTTATTGGCTAGAACGCTGTTTTTTGTCTTCAATTGGGTAATGTAAACTGCCTTTGAGTGGTCAGAACCCCGAAGTGGGTGGTCAAAATCACGTTGCTAATACAGATTCTGACCCCTTTTTCTTCATATCTCTGTCTTTATCACTTAGAACGACTAAAAAATCGGGTCCTTTTCGTATTTCTGGGGGCATATATTTCAAAAAGTAGTCGGGGATTGCCTGTTTTTCGACAGATTCCTTAATTTTTCTACGAAATTCCTTCAGGGGCGATTTCACTCCGAATATATGCCATATATCTTCAAGCTTTACCTTCCAAGGTAAATTAGATGTGCAATTTTTTCTACAAAGTTCATACATACGTCGATCGTACGGAGAGCGTAGAGTAAAGTATTCTCGGTTATATTCTAGGATCTGGTTGTTCGTTATTGCGTTATAAAGTTGTTCAGAAATCATAACTTCGAAGTATTCTAAGCGGCCTTGGTTATCCGTGACGGCACTACCGTAATCAATTAGACCGAAAACTTCCGCTTTTTTACTCAGGTGGTTAGCGGTATTGACGATATTTGATCTAACTACGGTTCCCCTTAGTCTGGCAAGCGTATCACCAATGGCTTTATAGGATTTACCATCGGTCCCTCGGTTGGTGATAGTTAAATAGTCATAAGCTGTTATTTTGATGCGTCGGCTAGTTTTCCGGCCTTTTTGAGCGGCTTCGGCTATTTGGCCGAAAGCATATATCAACAGATCTTTATCGTGAATAGTAGCTCTGCCATCCGCCGATGGGATTATTTCTAACCAATTACCTGTTTCTTTATTCTCATACCGGAATTTATCTTTGTCTGGTTTACTGCTGATAGCAAATATAGGCAACTCCATCGATGTGGAATCACCCCTAGGAGCTACATCAACTATGTCAGCAACAAACATGTCGATTTGTTCGGCGGGTAAAATGGCCATCAGTCAGTGTCCTTCGCTTCTTTCAGACGTAGCATGCTTTTATCTGACAGTTGTAATCCACTTGCTGTTAGAAGGCGTTGAATAATAGCTGTTCTGAGTAAAGCACTACGGTCCTTTACTATCCCCTCCTCCACTTCCACATGCTTCAAACTAACGTTGATTTTAGCGTTAATAGAGTCATTTAATGTCACCGGGATAGGTGTTGTAGACCCAGCTTCCATGAACTCTTCCGCAATTAACGCAGCATAATCGATTCGAGATAGTAAATTTAATATTGCTTCATTGACCCAAAGATTGCGTTGTTTAAGGTTATACCTACTAGCCTTCATCTCAACTTCGATTTGAGTCAGCATTTTCTTTGGGATTCTTAAGCTCGTTCGTACAGTGTGTGCTTTGGCTTTCGGGGGCGAAAACTTAGGCATTTGGGTTTTCTCCGACACTGTGTATAAGCTCTTCAAGTGCGAGACTTAAATCATTCAAGTTATTCAAGTCATACTCTTTAAGGAATTTATTTCCTTTGAGTGTTTTACCCGCAATTTCAACAACACTGCGCAACCCTTGAATATTGACGTTTTTAGAGATCTTAACAGCCGGCTTTGGTGTTGCAACTTTCTTTCCTGAAATGGCGCATTCGATATCCTTCGCTGTTAACTGCGCTAATGCTGCCGCCTTTTTCAAGTCAGAGACCTTGCCATCCTCAATGCCACACATTAGTGCAGCATGACGGCAGCGAATCACAGCGAGATAACGTTGTGCCTCTGCTCTACCGCGCCCTATTCGCTTGGATAATTTTGTAACGCTGGTTCCATTGATACTGTCCGTAGCTTCAATAATTTTCTTAACCCGGTCGACTTTTTCAAATAGACTCATACCTTCTCTGTGGACATTTTCTTCCCACTGTAAAGTATCTATTTCGCTTCTATTAAAAGCCTCAGTACTGATCGTGGCTTTGATGTGGCTCTCGCCGAGCATGATATGAGCCAGTAAGCGTCTCTCCCCTGCTACCAGGTGAAAGGTCGTTTCCTCTTGGATCGTAGATATGGGATGAAGTAAACGTTTCGCGCTTTTCAAACCGGCGGCGAACTCTACGATTGAGATGAGATCTCCTAGCTTCTTACCGGTAAACCCAGTTCCTGTCGTCAGCTGTTGGATGTAACCCTCAAGCCATTCGTCAGGATTGTCAGCTTGAATCGCCTCTCTATTCATTGGGTATATCTTCGAAACATCCGATACTTCATCTTTAGTGATTTTCAGTCGGCGAGGGTTTTCCGGGTCCGTAAGGACATAGTCAACGGGAATCAATTTCGCCAACAATTTCTTCTGCTGGGTGCCTGTCTCAAGCTGGCTTTTAATACTGTTTGTCCACTTTTGAGAGCTGCTTTGCTCCTCAGTGGATATTTTCCCTGTTCCCGAACGACTTAAACCAATCTTCTTTTTTACGGACATTTTAGCCCCTGTATTCCGTTATTTATATGAGTGTCTCCTGAGGAGACACTACGCAGGTTTGCTATAGGGACGCCATGACGTACTGCCCTACTATCTCACTTTTAATTCTCGCGTTATGACTGTCAGAGATCTGAAAAATGCTCTTCGGCGTAATCCCTTTCAGGTCTCTCTCTGGAAAAGCAGTTGATTGAGGCAGGTACACGTTACGGGGGAACATGATTTCCCCAAGTTCGTTATGAAGCATTTCTAGTGTTCCTTTGTGGATTCTAGTATTGCTTCTGACTTTGTTTGGGCAAAGACCAATGAGTTTGAGCTGGTTTTCATCATCGCGAGAGAAGTTCTCAGAGTGCAGAACTTGCAGCATTGCGTTTATACCCTGGATACTTTTCTCTTCTGGTTCGAAAGGAATAATAGCATGGGTGGCCGCCCGGACGGCTGCGCGGAATACTGGATTACGACTAGGGCCAGTATCCAAAATGACAAGATCATATATATCTGCCAAATCGGGCATATGAAGAAACTCACCCAGACGGTTAATAATCTCGCTGGCAATTTTCCCGCTCGCATTGTCGAACTCAGTGTTGATTCGCTCTAGAAGCGCTGGATGCCCAACCATCACGTCAACATCGACCTCAAAATCATTATCAGTTGAAATATAGGTTTGATGAGGAAGAACGGCTTTGCCGAAGAAGATGTCTGCGATACTGGAACGTTCCTCTACTTCTGGATCACCATCAAACTCAGGATGTATAGGTGGAAGCTGGCCGCCTGTTGCTTGGGGTGCTGTTTCCATACCGACCCAGTAATCCGAAGAATTACATTGCATATCGAGGTCTACAACTAAAACATTCTTTTTCCCATGTATAGACGCGTATTCTGCGATGACGCTGGCAACCGTTGTTTTGCCGACCCCGCCCTTTTGATTAAGTACCGCGAGTATAGTGGTGTTATAGTCAAACATTGTTATTTCCCGTGTGGATAACATACAGCACATAACATACGTGTAGTATTGCGCCGAGTCAAGGTGTCTCCTGAGGAGACACCTTGACTCAAAAGTTGATTTTGGTGTTTTTTATAATGTTAAAATGCAAGGGTTCGCCGAGAGAGTTGCTATATGATAACCGGCAGAGTAAATAATGCATCTCTCGGGTAGCCGGGTCAGCTAAAGTGTGAAATCAGTAACCTCGTATCTTTCTTCTTCCGTCGAAGAAAAGCAGTAAAATATATAAATTTTAAGGTTAACAACTTCGTGAAAAACGCAGATGAAACTAGGGAAGAATATAAAGCGCTTCAAAAGGCAAGTGCCATAAATCATCACTCTGGATTTAGTTCGAGGCTTCATTGTCTCATTGACCAAGTCGAAGGATTGGGAATCCCTAAAAGAGAAGAAAGGGGGCGCCTATCATCGATTGCCAAACTGACAGGGCATAGCAAACCTTCTGTAAGCGAGTGGTTTAAAAAGGACAAGTTACCAAGCGACGACATATTTACCGCATTAGTGCGTTTTTTTCTTCAATACATAGAGTCTGATGAGAGCTCCATTAAGATTGAATCATGGCTGAGATATGGAGAAGAGGCTACGCCTGACCCCTTCTCTGGCATCGCAAAAAATGACAAGCAAGAAACTTTGAACAAAGTTGCATTGGAACTGCTTACTATTGTTGTTAAAGAAGATAAAGTAAGTGTCAGTGATACAGACTTGGATTGTGTTCTGGCGGATACTATAAATATGATTGAAGATTACGGGGTAATAAACCAAGTAGGGGCCCCACTTTTGATATACGGTTTGATAAGAATCTATATTAAAGATCATGCAAAGAAACAATGACTAGTCCAAGGTAAATTAAGCGTATAGTAAGTCCCGCTGACTCTAAAAAACTCCTCCCGATAGCGAAATATTGGCTATTATGAAACAGAATTTTTAATGTCCATATTTCTGATTAGGATACCTTTAACTATGACGAAGAGTTTTGGCGGACAAGCGTTTTCGCTGCCTTCAAAATTGTACTACGGCCTAATACATCTTGTGTTCCCGACCAATTGACTGTTTCCGAATAAAGTTATAATTTAGAAATACTTACTTACTGCTTTAAACGGTATCGCTAATATATCTGCACTGTTCGCTCGCAGGTTTACCTGCATATAGCTACGGATATTGGGCAATCGCCTTCTTTTCATATTTTAACCCTACGGTATTACTCCGTAGGGGGGTGCTACTGTTGGATTTAGTCGAAGGAGTTAACTATGAATAGCTCTACACAGTTTCTGACAACAAAGCGTGGATCTAATGACGCGCAAATCCCAGTGTTTTATTGTCCTGTTGTCGTTGATGACCGGATATTAGTTTGTTCACAGGAAAAGCGGGGGAAATGGCCTGTGGGCTAGTTGATGATGCAGCAGAAGCCGTTGATTTGGTAAGCTGATTTGAAGGTTCAATTATTCCAGTAGCGGCGCATTTAAAACGGTATCAGGTCCTAGAGGAGCCGTTGCGCGGATCGATTTTTCTACGGCAACCATGGGCGGCAACTAATTTGGCAAAAACCCTGTAGAGAAAACGCTCTGCAAGAGCAAATCCTGCAGCAACGTGGATTGAGAAGAAGCTTGAGGTCAAGATCGAACAGGTCGAAGCAACGATAACGCTAAACAAAAATTTTTTTGTTGGAAATAATTGAAGTAATGATAACCCTGATTACTGCAACGGCCACAATTTTTACTTTTTTAACCATTTATAAGGTGTTAGGAGTGCTTATGATCAATAAAAGCAAAAACAGCATCTTTCGAGAAAACGCTGCTTTTATTACGGTTCTCTGTGCCAGTTTTGTTTTACTGACAGCTACTTTTACTTAATAGTGAATGCTTGATGTAAACCGGTTCGTTCTTTCCAGGGCTTACCAACTTTCTCTTTCTGATGTGTCAAAACGTCTAGGAAGTAATACTATTTTAATACATAAATGATACTATATGACGTCACCATAAAATCAGGGTCCAACCATGGATAAAAAGCGAAACGACGCGATCATGGTAGGGGCCGATAAGCCCGCGATCGATCTGTCGGTAGGCGCTCCTCGGGGCAAACGACGGGGCGGTGCAGATACACTTCTCCCACTGAATTCTTTTGAGCGAGGTCAGATTAAGCAGGCTTGCGAAAAAGAAAATCGATCGTTTTCCAGTTTTATTCGACTGGCGGCATTGGAGAAAGCCAAGTCAGTTTTAGGGGATTAGGATTGTATTAATTTGATGCTTCAATGAATACATACTCGTAAATCCATGATGTCTATCTTTAATCGACAAAAAAAGATTGCGTGATATCTGCGCTGAACTCATGGTATCTGAAAATTAGGCCTCGAATAACATAAGCTCGCTTGAAAAGGTTTGAGATAAAGGCGCGTTCGATGTGTCCTCAAAGCAAATTAAATAATCGCTAGCTGACGTGGAGTCGCTGGTAGAGACGTCGATGAAGAATCACTCGACATAATATCCGATCAACAGATTGGTTGGATCATAATGATTATGGAAGATCAGTATGAAAAAAGCTTTGTTTAGATTATTAAACATCGGGGTAACCAAAGCCTCTCTGAACGTGTCTTCTCAGTCTGCAGAAAACGTACCTCAAGAACTTTTAACTGAAATGTGGCGTACAACTGGAATCCCGCTTACGGAGTTCAATATGTTGTACAGACCGCTTTTTGAAAATGCATTCGAAATAGTCAGTACGCCTCCAGCAGGGGGCTGGCCCCCGCAATTTGACTTCACCAAGACACTTTTGAAACGCGTATATAGCGCAATGCGGATACGACAAAGTTATATCCTTCCGAGGAATGCAGAAGTCGAGAGTATTGGGGTGCTAAGCGAGGCTTTTACTTACGCGCTTGTGTCAGCGATGGTTTTAGAGGCCGTTGGGGGAAAAATAAGCAGCGTAGAACTGGATACAGGCCACTTAAACACTAATCCCATATCAACGCGAGGCTTTACAGGCACACAGCGCCCTAGGGTGCTTAAAACGCCCCTGCGGGGATTTCCTCTTTTGTTGGCTGGTTCAATTGTCCCAGATGAGGGTATGAATTGGCTGTATCAGCATCGCATCGTGTTAACCGATTGGCTGAACTACTTCGTCAAACCCTCAGATTCAGTGATCTCAGAGATTGCCTCACGGGCATCAAATGAACACTCTGTACCGTCTGTTGGGTCAGTTATTGTGCCCGCTGTGGAACCACTGGCTGAAGTTATTCGGGGCGCGGACAGCGGGACGGAGGTTACGTCGGTTGAGGAGGGCGCGGATAGCAGTAAGTCACAAAGGCAGCCACCGAAAGGTTGGCTTTTTGTAGCGAAAGTTAAAAGTGCGATTTCGGAAAAATCATTAACTTACAACGAGCCAGGGGCACTGGTGCAGGTAACGGGTAGCGGTAAGACGTTGTTGGTTACTCCTGGAATATTTGATTGGTATGAAAAAGAAACAGGGATAGCAGCAAAGACGGCACAAAATCAATTTGTACGTCTAAGCATTCATAGCATCAAAGCCGACAGAAAAAATTATCACAAGGGCCATTTAGCGGAGGACGACAGAGCAAGTTTCAAAGGACTTCTGATTGAGGATTGGGAGCACTTTTGGAGCGAAAAGATTTCTGCGGGAAAGCTAATTTTAGACGACATTAGGGAATGATGAGTTATGAAAACGCGAGACATCGACCACCAAGTTTTACTGTTTGCGCATAAGTGTGTAGCGGCAGATGATATAAAGACGTGCCTTAGATTAGGCTTCGATCTGGAGGACCTACAAAAGATCAAGGATATCGATACGGCGGACCTCTACAGGATGTCGAATATGAGTGGGGTTTCGATTGTGAGTAAAATCGAAATAGACAAAACTGGGCTTGATAAAATCCGGCTAAAATCGATAAAGAAGAGACGGTCTGAGAAGACAATTGATACTCTCTTAACGTCAGGGGCAAATAATAAACTTATGAGTCACTTCTTTTCCATGACTCGCCAAGAAGTCAGTAACCGTCGCAAGATATTGGATGTGGAAATGACGATAGGTCGGCCTGAAAAATACGCAACTGAAGTCAAAGAAAGAGCGTTGGTTTCAGACATGCTAAAACAGTTTCGGCTGGATCATCCACACACTGAAAGAGGGTGCCCAATTACTCGATGTGAAGGTCTTCTTTTCGTCAGTTCGCATACTCGTAAGCCAGTCCAAGAAGTGTGGGAAATCGTGGAGTCGCACATCACCGCTGGGAAGTTTGAGTGGTGAGTGTTGATTTGGGATATACCGTAAATGTCTGCAGCCTCTTGGGTAAGCAACTTTGGAACGGGAGAAAGAAGACTTCAAAAACCTCTTTCATTCCCGGACTAATGGATTTTCATATAGCCTTGGAAAAACTGGGGGAGGGCGCTGATGGCGTCCCCAGACAAAATGAAATCGACGCGGCTGTTAAGGCGCTCATTGTGGAGACCCGAGCCAAAGCCAGTGCTTTGAAAAATGAGGTGGTTGAACAAGCACCCTCAGGATTTATTGTCGAGCCGATTTTCAATACTGAGGATCACAAGACAATACAATTCAAGTGTGAAATTACCCGCCGAGCCGCCGTGCTAGTGGCGTGCTTTGATGAGCTTGCACGGTGGGATAATTTGGCATCTTCATAGAGCATAGACCTGGGCTGCCGCTTCAGCTCAGTCCCAGGTCAGTCCCAGGTCAGTCGAGCCGGCATATCCAGAAAGAGATACGGTCGCTGTTCTATGCGGCCAGAAGCGCCTAAGAGACTGTAAACACAATAAACCCCTAATGCACAATGCCACACCGAGAGGTGTCGCGTTGTGTTTTTGTGGGTGAAATTCGTGTGCGGTGTGTTGAGCCTGTCACTAACCAATTGTAAATTGAGGTAGTGACAGGTCGCACAGCGCCCGTAATAAAGAGCCTTTACGCCGTACGACTGTAGTGATCAACTAGTGACAGGTTATTTCAACCCTGTTACTCTAGCGGAGCACTATCTGCGGAAAGTCTTTAAACCCGCCAAATTTTTGGCAAGGTTGCGTCCTTATACCGGTTTGACTTCAAAGGCAGAAAAGGCCGCGTAATCTCAGTATTTACCGATAAATCGGCGCGAGGAAACTCGCATTAACGCTCGACCTATAGGTAACTGAGACATGCATCGCTGGCAGAAATGGCAGCATAGTGTCGGTTCACCGTAACTAACCCCTGGGGTTGAATCTAACCCTTTGGGGTTGGCTTCAGCCATTCATTTATGATTGATTGAAGAGGAGAAACGATATGAGTAACAGAAGAGAAAATGTAAGGCGCTTACGCGCACCCCTGCCGTCGTGGCCATGTTATACATCGCCACATTGACTGCAAATGACAGAGCCGCTTCCAACAGGTAATGCACTGTCTGCATCAGATTGATGCATCAATAAAACGCTTTACTCACTACCTGCTTGCAGGACTCTTACGGGTTACCAACCTTTAAGATTGAGTAAGAAAACTAACCGAATACTTAGGTACTAATAATAAATTCGGTCAGCGTCAGGGGCAAAAGATCACAAGGGAAATGAAGAAAAAGGGAAAATGAGACTACTGAATTTTGAACTGCATAAGATGCAACGGCTAGCGAAGGATGGGTCATTTGGTACTCAGGCGGCTAGATCCGCGATCCTCCATCAGGCCGCCGATACACTGCACGAATTGGGTTTTAGGCGTATGGCTTCAACCAGCCTTAAGCGTAAGCATGTGGACGCGCTTGTAACGAAATGGCGGAAGGATGGGCTCAGTGTCGGCACCATGAAAAACCGTATGGCACACATCCGATGGTGGGCTGATAAGGTCGGCAAAACGACGGCGGTTGCGAGCAGCAATGAGTCGTATGGTATTCCGAATCGGACGTATGTTACGAACACCGATAAGAGCCGCTCATTAGATGAGCGCGTTGAGCTGGTTAGGGATGAAAGTGTAGCGTTTTCGTTGAAGCTGCAAGAGGCTTTTGGGCTTCGCCGCGAGGAGTCAATTAAGTTCCAGCCAGGCTATGCGGACAAGGGGGATAAACTTGTTCTGAAGTCTACTTGGACGAAGGGTGGAAAGGCGCGTGAAATTCCGATTAGAAACGAGGCTCAGAGGCTTCTTTTGGACCAGGTTCATAGGCATACGGGTAGGGGTGGACTGATACCGTCAAACCGAAATTACATTCAGCAGTTGAAGGTATACGAGAGGAACGTAGCGAACGCTGGTTTTGACAAACTCCATGGCCTTCGACATAACTACGCACAGAATCGGTACGAAGAAATGACAGGCTGGAAGAGCCCGACCCAAGGGGGGCCTTCCCGAAAGGATCTGAAAGACCTTGATCGAGTAAAAGACATATCGGCTAGGATGCAAATTAGCAATGAGTTGGGCCATGAGAGGCTTGAGATTGTAGCCGTTTATCTGGGGTCGTAGGTGTCGCCACTAACTATTAGAAATACGTTATATAGGCCTTTGAATACATGGCTTCTCTTTCCGGATGGCTTTTGGGTTGTAGTGGTACGGTGATTTAGGACATAGAATAATAGTCTCGATGTCTGCTTTTTCCCAGACCCAAACAACTTTATGACTGCTCATGGCTGTGAGTTCAACCCTAACCAGACATTCAATTGTACGAAATCATCCATATGAGGGAGCGGTGCCATCTACCGTTTCCGTTGCTCTTGCAAACGTCCTTTAATCATCTAGACGAAATGTATCATTATTGTAGAAATTGACTACTAAATCGTGGCCATATTAACTATGCCACTACAGGGCGAGATTGAGTAGGGGGTGGTCAATTGAGCGGGAATTTGAATTAACAGACTGTAAATAGTTACTACAATTAAACCTTGTTCATCGATAGTTTCGGGATGACTTCTCGGCGCAATAATAGGCTAGGTTGTTGATCTAAAACAAGTCGATCCCTGATCGGTAATTAGGTGTATGTTCCCTTGTAGGGCAGAGTTCGACTAACTTTATGTGTGGTTTTTTGAGGCCCTGAGCCTGTAGTGATTCAATCAGCGCTCTAGCATGCCATTAAATAGAATTTCAAGAATGGCATTCGTGTGCTCTGAGATTTGTTCTTCAGTCAACTCCTCTATTCCGTAAATAC
>Ga0209292_1000262_pt1 | contig 72927 bp, 72 predicted proteins | sample GOMGulsemesocosm_2_FD_184634 | JGI IMG/M metagenome (GOLD analysis project Ga0209292, IMG submission 184634) | Methane-oxidizing microbial communities from mesocosms in the Gulf of Mexico - GOM9C Gulf of Mexico (SPAdes) (version 2) | ecosystem: Environmental > Aquatic > Marine > Cold seeps... | reverse complement strand
AAAATGCAATCAAAATTTATAATAATGAAAGATTACACTTATCTTTAGGTTTTAAAACTCCTAATTCGGTGTATAAATTTAGTGAAAATTAATAATTTAACCTGTAGCCGTATTTTAGGACTAGACACTAATTATGAAAATAGCAACCAAATTATTTTATCGAACTCAGGTTTAATAAAATCGATTTTCTTCGAATCAAAAAAACAAATCAGTTTTAGAATTGATTTACCATTCTGCAAATGACCCATCGCCATGTCTCCATATTGGATTTTTCCAATCTTTTTTAAACTTCTTGTCAGCTTCAATTACCACTTCTTCATCTATCACGACACCTAGACCTGGTTTTGAAAGAGGCTTAATATATCCGTCAATAAACTTAAAATCTTCTTTATTTACAACATAATCTATTAATTCTGCTGTACCCTTATTATAATGTATCCCCATAGATTGCTCTTGTATTACTGCATTGTAGGATACAAAATCTATGGTTAAACATGCGGCTAGCGCTATTGGCCCCAAAGGACAATGAGGTGCTATTGCGATATCATAAGCTTCTGCCATTGAAGCAATTTTCAAACACTCTGTAATACCTCCGGCATGAGATAAATCTGGTTGCACAATAGAGAGTCCACCCTGCTCAAACATCCGTTTAAAATCATAACGACTAAAGGTACGTTCACCAGCAGCAATTGGTATACTTGTTTGACTCGCAAGTCGACTGTAGTTTTCACTAAAGTCATGTAAAACAGGCTCTTCAATAAATAACGGTTTATAGGGTTCAAGCTCTTTAATTAACACACGTGCCATTGGTGTAGAAACACGCCCATGGAAATCAAGACCAAAATCAATTGTATTACCAAATGCAGAACGAATAGCATCTACTCTTGAAATAACTTGATCAACAGCTTTATGAGAATCAATAAATTTCATCTTGCCTGTCCCATTCATTTTAAAGGTATCAAAACCTTTTTCCAAATAGGCTTTTATTTCATTTACCTCATCAGAAGGGTTATCACCTCCAACCCAATTGTACAACTTCATTTTATCACGACACAAACCACCAAGAAGTTCGTAAACAGGTTGCCCCATAACCTTACCCTTTATATCCCAAAGAGCTTGGTCTATTCCAGAAATAGCTGACATCATTATGCCTCCTCCACGATAAAACCCACCACGGTATAAAACATTCCAAATATCATTAATTCGACTCGGGTCTTTTCCTATGATATAGGTACTTAATTCTTTAACTGCTGCGTTAACAACTTCTGCTCTTCCTTCTAGCACAGGTTCACCCCAACCAGTAATACCTTCATCAGTATCTATGGCTAGAAACTGCCAGCGAGGAGCAACTTTATAAAGCCTAATCCCTGTTATTTTCATTCTTGTAGTTTTTATAAATATCGAAATATACTTGTGCGTTTTCTTTTGTTGTATCAACAGACTGACCTGGTTTATACAAATCACTTCCAAGACCAGCACCATGGAAACCAACATCTAAAAATTCTGTAAGGTTCTCTCTGTTAATCCCCCCAACACAATAATATTTTGATGTTCTAGGCGCTATCGTTAATATACTCTTACAGTATTCTAAACCTGCGTTTCCGGCTGGAAATATTTTAACAATGCTTGCACCTTCTTGTGCTGCACCAACAACTTCCGTTACAGAAAAAGCACCAATACAAGTTGTTATATTATCGGCAATCGCTGCTTTTACAATTGTTGGATTAAAATTTGGTGTAACCAATAAACGTCCTCCAGTTTTTTTAAAACTTTCATAATGTTCTTTTGTAATTACAGTACCTGCACCAATTAAGGCCTTATCTCCAAAGTAATCTACCAAAAGCTGAACGCTCTTTTCCCAATTGGGAGAATTTGTTGGCACTTCTATTAACCGAAAACCAATTTCATACATTGCCTTTGCATGTTCAATGACTTCTTCAGGGTAAATCCCTCTCAATATGGCGACTAAAGGAAAGTCTATTTTAGTTAAAAAATTCATTGGCAATTTTATTAAATCCATTAATTATTACTTCTTCAACGTCCATAGTATTAAAATTTGAAACACCATATGTTTCAAAAGCTTTCTTATAAAGTTCTGCTATTCTTCCCTTAGCTATCAACCCAACAAAATCTTGTTGTTCTAAGTTTATCGTTTTTGTTTTCACTTCATTGCCAATCAACATACCTGAAAGGTAACCTGAAACTTGTTTCGCGTCTAATTCGCCCAACAATCTACGAGATCGAGCTAAAAAAAGAGATTCGATAACTGCATTTGATCGCTTAGATTCTTCCAACCCCATAGTAAACCCTTCAATTGAAAACCCTGTATCTTCAACACCAAGTAATGAATGCTTCAACAGTAAATCATAAAGTTCACCAGTCATAACGGTAGTAAAAGAAGAAATAACAGTTCCTTTTGAATCATTAAGCACCGTTACCCATTTAGTGTGAGTTCCTGGTAATACAAGTAAATTATACTGATTACTATTTAATGCCCCTATTAATTGCACTTCTTCTCCCCGCATAACCCCGTAAGAATTCAAGTTTTCGTCCCTTAAAGATAAACCGGGAAACAAATAGATAGGATTCGTAAAACAGTTTTGACTTGAAAAGGAAACAACATTTTTTGCAATGTTGTTAATTGAAAAAGGACAATTAACGTAAGCTGTGTTTTTCCATCCATTAGCACTTCCAACCATCCCACACATTAAAACAGGTAATTCACCATCTGCATTGAAGTGTTTTAATATTTTACTAATAATCTGAGGGTATTCATCTCCATTTAGAATGTTTTTCACTCCATTATTTGAAGTATAAACTTTGTCAACCTTTTCAGCAACAAGTAAATAAGCCCTGAGATTAGTCGATCCCCAATCAATTGCTACATATGTTTTTTGTTCAGACATAAAATCTATTTATAGGTCTTGTTGTATAATTTGTTTTGCACACTACTATTTTCCCATCATTTACAGACGGTCTTAAAAGACCTTTTTTTGCAGATGTAAAAAATAATAGATTTTCATTTTTGTAATTAGCAATTACACAGCTCGTTGGTTGATTAACTGGCAATTTAATTTCTTCTACAATACTCATGCTTTCCAAAGTATTAAATACAGTAGCCTTATTATGACCCCAACGTGCATTAATTAGTATTTGTTCTTCAGTAAAGTAAGATCCATCCATTCCTCCTCCTTCAATTTTCGGAGTTATTGCTATTTTATTCTTCCAATTAGATGCATTTTGTTTCCCCCTATAAAGTTGTTGTGTGGCTGTATCACCGAATATAACCTGGTCATCAATAAAAGCAAGGGTATTTGGAATACTAACATTACTTTCAAGTTTTGTTAATTCTAATGTTTTAGAGGTAAGTCGATACCATGAACCTATATTTTTTTCAACATTAAAATCCATTGTTCCAAAAAATAAATCACCATTATTAGATATCTGTGCTTCATTCGGTCGAGTTTCAGATTCTGGATAATCCATCCATTTTTTTACTATTTTTTCTTGCAAAAGATCATAGCCTAAAATGCCTTCTTGACTCACTAGTAGAAACATTCCTTTTTGAGTAGTTGGCAATACGGCACTTACTAAAAAAGGGAAATGTACTGTTTGAATATTAAATGACTCAAGAGCCATTAAGTACATTCTATTTTCTAATATGTCTACCCATATAAGTTTCTCTAGCCAATCACAATAAATAGGTGTTTCTCCAAGGGTACATTGCGGTGATTCATCTACTATTTTAATTGTATTAATCATTGTATAATTCAGATCTTCCTCCATCAATTTTAATATCAGTTGCATTTATAAATGAAGCCTCATCACTAGCAAGAAACAATACTGTCATGGCTACTTCTTGTGGTGTACCAATTCTTTTACAAGGTATAATGTCCGTTTGCTTTTTTCTTTCTTTCTCTGGATCATCCTGTTCTCTAAAATAAGATTCAATTGCAGGAGTAAGAATAAGTCCAGGAGAAATTGAATTAAACCTTAAATTATTACTTGCATATTCAATAGCCAAAGATTTTGTCAGACCTAATAATCCATGTTTAAAAACAGGATAAGGAAAACAACCTTTTATAATTTTGTGTCCGTGAACAGATGCTATATTTACAACATTACCGTATTTATTTTCAAGAAAATGTGGCAGTAATGCCTTTGAACAATTCCATGTACCTTTCAAATTTAGATTATAACATTCTTCCCACTGTTTATTACTCAATTTATGAGGTTCATCAAATACATTTTTACCTGCATTATTGATAAGAATATCAATACAATCATATTCAAGAAGTAAGTTACTCACTAAATCACTTACAGTTTGTGACTCTGTTGTATTCATTTCATGGATAGAGGATTTTGTTGTCCATATTGAGTCGAACTCTACTTTAGTTTTTTGGAGTTCCTCCAAATCTTTATCTGTTGCAATAACATGCGCTCCTTCTTCAAGAAACAATTTGGCTATTTCTTTACCAATACCTCTTGCTGCTCCGGTTATCAATGCAACTTTATTTTTTAATCTATCTGCCATATTTAATTGATCTTTTAGTGTTATGCGAAATAAAAATAAATTCCCAATACTATTAGAGTAATAACAATACTTACTAATGTAGCATATTTCCATGAAGCAATATCAACTGCTTTGCTATCTACTGCTTTATATGCTTCTTCTCTTGGTTTTATTTTCCCTATAATTAACATAATCATTATATTAAGAATAAACAATATAGCCATCACATGTAGATAATGAGGGTAGTTGTCTTCACCCATATAAGGTTTTAAAATAAATTGGCTAACACTATAAAGAATAACCCCTGAAAGAATCGCAATTTTTGCTGCTATAGCTGGAACATATTTTGTTAAGTAACCAACTATTATTATTGTAAGTATTGGAATACTATAGCATCCATTCACTTCTTGTAAATAGCCGAAAAGTCCATCTGGAGCATTGGCAATAAAAGGTGCAATTATCATTGACAACAAGGCTAAAAATATTCCAAATAATTTTCCAACTTTAACTACTTGTGCATCTGTTGCATCTTTATTGATATGCGACTTGTATATATCGAGTCCAAATAAAGTTACAGAACTGTTTAAAGCAGAATTAAAAGAACTCAATACCGCTCCAAAAAGAACCGCTGCAAAAAATCCAACCAAAGAAGCTGGTAAGACCTTCATGACTAACATAGGATAAGCTTGATCTGGTTGATCTAATTCACTTCCAAACATGTGAAATGCTATAATACCTGGTAACACTACGATAAGTGGACCAAGTATTTTTATGACAGCTGCAAGCAGTAAACCTTTTTGTCCTTCTTTTAAATCTTTTGCCCCTAATGCTCTTTGAATTATCGCTTGATTAGTTCCCCAATAGAATAATTGAACCAATATCATACCTGTAAAAATTGTACTGAACGGAACAGATGCTTTTGAGTCTCCTAAAGAATTGAATTTTTCTGGATGTGTTTCTAGTAAAACATTTACACCATCAATGATTCCGCCATTACCAATGGCCATTAACCCAAAAATAGGAATTAGCAAACCACCTATAATTAAACCAATGGCATTCAACGTATCAGATACCACAACCGCTTTTAATCCTCCAAAAACGGCATAAATAGATCCAGATATACCTATTCCCCATACAGTAAGCCACAATGCAGCAGTTTCTGAAATATCAAACACTTGAGGGATATCAAACATTGTATTAATCGCCGTAGCTCCAGAATAAAGAACTATTGGCAATAGTACCACCACATATCCACTTAAAAACAAACCTGAGGTAATGGTTTTAGTCATTTTATCATAACGCTTTTCTAAGAATTGTGGGATGGTAGTAATACCTCCTTTTAAATATCGCGGCAAAAAATATAGTGCCGTTATTACCATTGCAATAGCTGCTAAAGTCTCCCATGCCATTACCAAAATTCCTTCTTTATATGCTGCACCGTTAAGACCAACTAACTGCTCTGTAGATAAATTAGTCAGCAATAAAGATCCTGCAATCACTATTCCCGTTAGGCTTCTCCCTCCAAGAAAGTATCCATCAGAACTATTTTCTTTATTTTTTCTGGTAAGCAAATACGAAATTACACCAACCAAAAGTGTAAATATAAAAAAGGAAGCTACTTGCATGTTTATTTTTTTTAAAAAATGTCTAACCGAGTAATAATTAATACCAACCATTGTCTATGACTATATAGCGTTTACAATTCACTCAAATCATTTTGCCAAATATACAAAAAAAAAGAAAGTAATGGTCAAACATACCATAACTTTAATTATTAAATGTTACCTTGCACCTTGAAAATAGTAAGAGCGTTTAGTCTGCGACTACTATTATACTAACCATTCTCATCAATAAAATTAAAAATTATCTTCAAAAGCAAATTAATTACTTCGATAATGACACTACTAATATTGTCATCTTGTTCAAATGAATCTAATCAAAAAAAAGAGCCTGACGTTGAAAAAGAGCCTAATATTATATTGATTGTTGCGGATGATTTAGGCTACGCCGATATCGGAGCAACGAATTTAGCCAATGATGTTAATACACCAAACATAGATAGAATTGCCAATACTGGAATTCGTTTTGCTCAAACTTATGATAATTCACCAATTTGTAATCAATCAAGAATTGGAATAATTACAGGTTGTTACCCACAAAGGTTAGGAACATATTGGTATGATGCAGAAGGACTTCATGATCCAAAGTTTAAGACGATACCAGAATTGTTAAATGAGCAAAATTATACGTCAGGTTATGTCGGGAAAACACATTACGGAAAATATGATAGTGACACCACACATCGCAGTTTTCCACTTAATCATGGGTTTGACTATTATTTTGGCCACACTTCGGCACGAAAGCATTACATGAATCATAAACAAGAGATAGAAGATGCTTTTTTAAAGTCTAAAAAAGAGAATAAAAGAAGAGGACAAACATTAAGGCAAGGCCCTTTGTGGGAGAATAAAGATAAAGTTGATACAATAGCCTTTTTTACACAGTTAGTAGGAGAACGGTCTAGAAATTTCATCAAAAAAAATAAAGATGAAAAATTCTTTTTACAAATTGCTTTTAATGCTGCCCATAACTTTACGCATCAATTACCACAAGAGTATCTAGAGAAGTATAACTTGAAAGGGTATCATGACTGGAACCCTGCTGTTGAAGAATATTACGATTGGTACGAAAAGGGAAGATATCCAAACAATGAAGAAGGTCGAGCGCATTACTTGGGGCAAGTACATTATATGGATAATGAAATAGGTAAATTGTTAGACTTACTTGATGAGCAGGGATTAACAGAGAATACCCTTATTTTCTTTATCAGTGATAATGGAGGTTCAACTCCAATATATGCGAACAACTCTCCTCTTAGAGGATCAAAATACCTTTTATATGAGGGAGGAATAAGAGTTCAAATGTTAGTTTCTTACCCTAAGAAATACCAAAAAGGAAAAGTTTATCAAAACATGGTAAGTGCTATGGATATATTGCCCTCTATCTGTAAAGAAGCAAACGTTAAAATACCAAGTTATATTGACGGAATAGATTTAACACCATTATTGAAAGGTGAAGATGATAGCTTAGAGCATGATGTTTTGGTTTGGGATACCGGGCATGAAATAGCAGTAAGAAAAGGTTCTTGGAAGTTAAGGAAATCTTTTAATGATAGTGAAGCAAAATTCGAAATGGTAGAACTAGAATTAGGAAACTTTATTACTAATTTGAATACAGATATAAGCGAAAAAATAAACCTAATTAAAAAAGAACCAGAAATATTAGGCGATTTAGAAAAAGAATATTCTGTTTGGAAATCAATATTAGAAAAAAAAAGGTGATAATCGAGTAGACGGCTAACAATCGAATGACTACCAGAGGGCCTCTCACACCACCACACATACGGGGCTCGTATGCGCGGTTCGTAATCCATCTTACTAGTTACTCTTTACACCAACCAAAACTATTTTGTACTTTATGAATAGGCTACATATTTTCTAGGAATCGTCACCCATTAACGAAAATTAATGCTCCTATCCTTATGTCCAAAAGGACTGAGTTCCGTCCTTCCCTCATTGTGAGACCTATATGATTATTCACAACTCGTTTCCATCAGGTACTATGACTTCTGCTGACTTGTTCATTGTATTTTTTTTATCACGTATTCACGAATTCCGCAAAGCTCCATTTCTTCAATATGCCAACTCGTGGCTTTGGAGACCTCCTCGCTAAGGTAAATCCCCTTTCAATATCTGCTAAATCTACTATCCCAATCATCCCCTTGTTACAGAGTTGGGACGTCACAATAATGTGCTTGCTCATCCGATTTTATAACCTCATATCCAGTTTACTCATATCTTTTTATTTTGTTTTTTGTAATCGTGATTCCCTACGCTTAATTCTGTACGTCAGAACCAACCACGTAGTCTCACTTTATTCATTCTTGTTCCTTTTTGATATTCATGAATGCAAAGCATTTCTTCAGTACATTCCTCACGGAAAACCACCTTGCGTCTTACTTTGCTTCAAGGAACGAACCCAGCGCATTAAGGACTTTCACCTTTGGGACTATTCTTAATTAAAAGAACTATATTTACCATTCAAGGCACACACAAGGGCTATACGTAATGCGGGTATTCTGCTAAACGAAAGGTCAATGCAATTAATGAAGTCCGCCAATACTTTAATTTGGTATTTAAAGTGAATAAATTAAAAACAAAATATAAACTATTAGCTACGTTCAAATTTGAAAACTCCGCTTTTCAAATCCCGCACTACGCATAGCCAATCGTTAGCAACAAGTAAAAAAAAAAAAATGAAACTTAGATTATTCAACATACTGACTTTAATTTTTCTAATTTCAGTATCTGCTTGTAATAATTCAAAACTTTCAGTTAAAGAAATTGAAAACAAAGCAATGGCGATAACTGAAAAATTAAATATAGAGAACATTGACATTTTCAGAAAGTGGAATTTTGGATTAAGAGGCCAAGCTGAAGTTTGGACTAAAACAGTTAAAGATTCAACTTTATACAGTTGTATGTATTTTAAATCAACTGATACACTTTCAATATTAGCTTCTAGTAACTTTATTTATTCCCAAGACTTTCCTTTGATAATTGAACTTGACACATCAAAGTATTGGAGCTTTAAATTTAAAAAATCACTTGACCAAAAAATTAAAATAATTGGCATTGACCACAATGGAACTGACATTGTAATTAGATCTAATCAAACAGAAAGTGGAATTTTTGAAAACAAAAGTCCTTTTGAGAAAATGGACTCTTTAAGTAAACTCAAAGATAAATTAGATGTATTTGGAATTTCACACATTGGACGAATTGGTGATTTTATCCAGTTTTATATAACAAGACAAGATGTTTTAACTTTTATCACCGACTATTCAACTTTTGACCCACGTCATAAAGATGTTTGGATAAAGGAGTTTTCAAAGGGAAAAGAAATAAAGGAAAATTGGAACCTAAGACGAATTAACTGACAGTTGGACAATTGACAAAGCAAGTTGCTAACACTAATTATAGTTAATCCGGTTTCTGCAATAAATTGAAAGCACAGAGCATTTAATCAAGTCCGCCAAAGCTTTTTAGATTACCCGTCAGGGAAATATGAAATAAATTTGGCTATTAAGAAGAAAAAGATAATAACAAAATATTAACTTTAGCCTATGTACGTAATTGAAAGTTTTGCTCTTTGTAAATCTGTACTAAACATGGGTAAACGTTAGGACTAGGAATAAAATAACCAACATTACAGTCCTGTTGTAACATTGGTCATCATAATTAGTTGTGATACTTAAGTCGCTTTAATTGAGACTCCCTCCATGATAGCTGAGGCGTAATCAGCGATAGTTGGGTTTCCTTCGTTAAAGTTTAGTACATTTTCTGTATGCCAAATCCAGGCTCCTAAGCTATTCCAATTATCGAGCTTACTAGTCATTTGACTAGGAGTATAAGCAGGATTACTAGGAGAACCTGCTACTGCTAAACCTGGACGAATAAAAGCATTAGCATCTGTTACACCAGTAGTATTGGTTCCTGAATTATTCACCATTTTCATCCAACCAATTGGATCGCTGTTTGCACCACCTGAGTAACATTGTAGATTAAATCCTACTACTGGTTGTGTTTTTAGAGTACTATAAATTCCTTGTAAACATTTAATCCAATAAGGTGCAAAATATTGTGATGCACCATAAGGGCAGAAAGAGAAACGATAGTTTTTATCTAGATCATGGAGTACTTTGGTAAGATTTACAATAACTTCTACATTGCCAATCATATCTTCATTATCATAGTCAAATCCATGAACCCCTAAATAATCTGAAATTACCTTGAAGTTACACAGTAGATTGTCTTTTTCAGCTCCACAAGCATTCAATATAGTATTGATATTGGTAAAATCTTGTGTACCTCCGGCACCAATTGACAACCAAACTCGCTCCAATTTCCCTGACTCACGACCCATATCTACCACATTTTTAAGGCATTCAGCATCTGAAGAAACCACACCATCAGTCACAAGCTTTACATTGTTGTAGTAAAGGTTTCCTTTAGGATCAACGTGAATCGACCAGAAAATGTAATCCGTCATTATCGACTCAGCTATACCTTTGGCTGTAACAGCACTCTTGCATGATTTTTCACTGTCAAATAGCCCTGTGATATAGGCTCCTATTATATTACTCATAATTAAATTTTATTATATTATTTTCCTACTCTATTTAATATAGACTTTTCGGATACCGCCTTTATAATTGAAATTGATAGTAACTAATCAATCGAATATCTTGAATTGACTACGCCTCAAAAATCAGATAAAATGACAAGTATTACTAGAGTATAGATACTGGGTTTTAAAATCAAGTATTTATATTTAATCTTATTACTACAAATAAAATTGAGGAATTAATAAACTAAATCATAAAATAACACGAATACTTGAAACTTTCATGTAAACTCACAAATTCTGTAAATGAAAAATAAAAGGACTTATATTTGAAAACATAAGCCCTTTTCAATATACTAAGTTGTTGACGTAAGACCCAATTCCCATTTAATTGTAGAATCAGTTCCTAGTGTCAAATCAGGACTAAAATTAGACCACCTGTCATTAAATGGAGATAGATATCCCTGGTTATCCGTAACTTCAGCTAAAGTAGCCCAAAAAGGATCATAATATTGTTCTCCGTTTGGCCAAGCATTATCAAATAGTTTTGTTGTTGACTCCGCGCGTGTCAATGTGTTAAACCAATACATTGTAGATTTAGGAGTATTCTTGGTACTAGTATACGCATCAACGTACATGGTACTACCCAAAAGTCCAGTTGTGATACTTGCACTTATAGAAGCAAGAAGTGTTGCTACGATACTCGTATGTGCCCCACCAGTCTTAAAATCACCTGTTCCAATTATAATTGGTCCACCTCCAATTGTACCCAGTAATGCCGCTCCTGAATAGATCACAGCGTCAGTCCACAAACCAGAAACTGTATCTGTTGGAACAGCAGGAAATACAACTGATGCATTGTTAGCTGCAACCGTAATTCTCCCAGTAGTTAGGGATCCTGCACTTGGTTGAGCCTCCCAGTCATTGGTGGCACTTGGACTTGTGTTTACACGAATATCATGAGCTTCAAGACCGTAACCAGTTTTCTCGGTACCTGTAATACTTAAATAACCTGAATAACCTCCATTTCCTGAATAATCGATATACCAACCTTTAATTAATTTTGCACCAACTTTTGTTGTAGGTTCATTCTCTTGAAGGTACTTCAGGTAACTCTGCAAGCGTGGCGCATAAGTATACATGCTTCTTTTCATATTCAAATCAGGCGCTGATATCCAAAACTTGGATGAACCAACCCAACGTTTTGCCGTTTTACCATCACTTATTGTTGGCACTTCTGGTCCATAACCAACCTGTCCTGATGATGGCTTTTGGGAATTATCAGGTCCCACTGGTTCGTGGGGCATACATCCCTCAAGTTTTGAAATCACATCAGAAGCTGTAGTCTCAACTTTAAAACCAGACCTTCCCGTCTCTGTACCACTCGAATCTTTGACTATTGCTACCGTTGGAAACGAAAATGAGTCAATATAGGATAAATCCACATTATCATATTGATTCCCATTTATTGTCCATTCTGCCAATGCATAAGGAACATCTGTATCAAAAACTCCAGGACCATTTACACCACTAAATGGATTAGTGGCACCAAGTGCAGCAAAAAGCTTTGTACTGTTTTCGCCCGTAGCAAGAGTAAAAGTTCCATCCTTCACCGCACTAAGTAGAAAAGCTGAAGCATCTTTTACCAGTATTGGCTTTGTCTCCCCATTGGATGTATAAGTTATTTTACCTGAAGTATTGAGAAAAAATAGCCAAACTTGGTCGTCACTATAATGATGACCAAAATAGTCTGATCCTTTTTTGACAGAAGAATTAAAGTTGTTAATAATTTTAAGTGTTATACTCATTGTAATTGTTTTTTTTAAAAAAAAATAATAATTAATTTTCTACTCTCTTTTGAATAGACTCTCGAATTCAAGCTTTATAATTAAAAATTAATAGGAGCTCCTCAATCGAATATTTTGTTTTGATTACGCTACAAATGTCTTAATTTAATAGAGTACTTTTTAGCGTAGAAATTCCTGATTTATGAAACAGGTAAAACTACCTAATCGGATTTCATAATATCATTAGACAATTTAAAATTTCGAAAACAAGTCAGTTAAATTCTGAAAAATGTCTTGAAAGTGTGAAATTTAGCATAAAAGAAAAAGGACATTATTGAATAGACGGCCGACAGTAGAATTACTACCAATTCGACTCTGACACCACTGTACTTACGGTTCTCATAGGTGACGGTCGTAATCCAAAACTATTTTGTATTTTATGGGTAGGTTACATATTTTCTAGGGAATCAGTCACCCTATAACAAAACATTAATGCTCCTATCCTATACTTCCAAAAGGATTACGTTTTCTCCTTCCTCAATTGTGAAACCTATGTGCTTATTCACAACTCGTTTACATCAGATACTACAATACCTTTTTACACACTCATAACCTTCCACTTATATAACATATTCACGAATTCCGAAAAGTTCCATTTCTCCAATATGCCAACTCGTGGTTTTGGAGCACTCCCTTGGTAAGGTAAATACCCTTTGGTCAATATCTGCTGAATCCACTATTTTAATCATTCTCTTGTTACAGAGTTGGGACGTCACAATGATGCGGGCACTGCACGTAATTGAAGTGTCTTACTCATCCGATATTATTACCTCACATCCAGTTTCTGTTAGTTTACCCAGAGCTTGTCGTTGGGTCAGAATCAACCACGTAGTTTCGCTTATATCAGTGCATTAAGGACTTTCTCCTTTGGGACTATTCTTAATTAAAAGAACTATATTTACCATTCAAGGTACACGCAAAAATTACAAACAAAATCTAGGCTTTTTAGTAGTTTTAAATGTAGTAATTCTATTCAATCCCGTCAAATTCTTAAATTTGACTAAACGCTAACCTATGAGCTGTGATTTTCAAAAAACACAAACATACGAGTTGAGTCGTGTGTAAAATTACAAATGAATCAAAAACTCATAAATATTGAATTAGGAGGTCTAAGAGTTGAGGATTTCAATATTATATTGGATAACGACCTTCAATCTGTCAACTCTCAAATTGGACAACTTTGGGAATTGCAAGAACAACGTTATGGATGGGATGAATATCGTATGAGTTCGTATGAGTTTGAAAAAGACACTCTCATAATTGACTTACTATTTCAAGATCGTAAGTTGCTGATTATTCAGATTTACATTAAATTCCATGACCTTCAAGAACCAAATGATTGGGAAAGTTGGACGGAAGAATTTGAATCAAAAAAACTATTCAAATTACAACATTGGTTAGGGAATCAAATTGGTAAAGAAACTGAGTTCAAATGGGGTAAAATAATTGCTTACCGTGACAAAAAAGACGGATTCTCTAATATCACGATTGAAAAAAAATAAACTGTACACAACAATATATAGCAAATAGTATCAAATGTGCTTTTGTATTTCATAGTAAGTTCACCAAATATAAAATTTAGCTTTTTAGATAAAAAAATAAAAACAAAATGTTTACATTTGACTAATAGCTAGTTAGGAACAGTCTGCAACATAGAACTACCTTACTTTCTATATACTAAACGTATCAAGCTGAAAAACAAAACAAATGAATAGACTTTCAATTTTATTTCTTATGACGATTGCCATTTCCTGTCAAACCACAGAAAGACATCAAAGCAATGTGATCACACAGGACATTGACAACTTTTGGGAATCTTATGAATTGATCAAGCAAGAATCAGATAGTTTAGTACAAATTCAGTTGATTGACTCACTTTACATCCAAAAAGGTTAAATCGGATTGAAAAAAATAATAAACGCTCGTAACTACACTGCAATTGAATATGTTAACTTGATTAATAATTACCCTAAATTTTTTGAGTCAATTCACGCTAATACGCTAAAATCAAAATTATTGGCAGAAGAACTAAATGATGGCATTGAAAAATTAGAAGTAATCTATCCCGATTTAAAGCCTGCTAAAATTTACTTTACGATAGGTTGTATGAGAACCAATGGCACAACCCGAGATAATTTGGTTCTTATAGGAAGTGAGTTGGCTATGGCAGAAAGTACTACCGATATTTCAGAATTTGAAGGAGGGACTAAGGAATGGTTGGAAACATTTTTTAGTTCTAACCCAATTAACGGATTAGTTTTGTTAAACGTCCATGAATATGTTCATACTCAGCAAACCTCTATTCCCGATAATTTATTGCACATAGTTCTTTACGAAGGTATAGCCGAATTCGTATCAGTAGTTGCAATGGGAGTTCCTTCGAACACCCCAGCAATCAAATTTGGTGAAAAGAATTCTGCAGTACGTAAAACATTTGAAAGGGAAATGTTCTATGAAAAGACGTCTGATTGGCTTTGGAGTAATTCGCCAAACGAATTTGGAGTAAGAGATTTAGGATATTATATCGGATATGCAATAGCCGAAAGCCATTACAATAAATCTTCAAACAAAAAAAAAGCAATTAAGAAACTGATTGAGTTAGACTATAGCAATCCAGATGAAATTGACACTTTTATCGACAATACATGCTTTTTTTCAAAAATGATTGAGGAACTAAGAATGGAAGACCAAAAAAATCGACCAAATGTTGTAAGCATAAATAAAATTGAGAATGCCCCTCAGAATGAATAAAATAAAAAGTTTTGACTTCAGGAATCAAACAACACACAATACTACAACCACCTGACAACCAAAAAAAACTGTACTAACTTCACAAAAAAATAATGTGAGTCTAACAATATAAGAACTCCTAATTCGGCGTATAAATTTAGTAAAATTATTAGTCTAACCTGTAGCCCTATTTCAGGCCTAGACATCACAACCAACTTAATAAGATATGAACTATTTTATAAAAATAATTTTGTTTTTGGGGAGTACTATTTGTAATACCTCTTTCATAACAGCACAAACAGACTCAGTATCAAAAATCAATACCCAACCTCAGAGAAATTCGAATAGAGTAGCAAAGAGTAAACGAAATTACGACAAACTCAGCAAAAAAAAGTTAAACCAACTTATTGAAATACATTTGGTCAATCCTATAATAAAAGAGACTGATAGTAATATTGTTAGATTTACAAAATTCAAATATCAATACCACAACTTGGATAAAAAAAGGAAACTCAAAATAAAAAAAGGTGATAATATCTTATTAGGAACAGTTTATTTAATAAAAATTAATGGAGAAATCAGGTCTGTTGAATTTAAATTATCAATTATGGTTTCAGATATTTATAATAGTTATTTCGAATGGTGGGTTCGTAGTGTTTCAATAAAAAAAAATGATGATGATGATGAATGGTTAATTCTAAAGTAAATTCAAAACAATAAAAGAAATAAAAAATGATGATTACAACTTCACTTAAAAGTCGTATTTCCTATATTCATACGCTTAAAGTTTACATTTCTTTGCAACATCCATTAGGTATAACAAAGATGTTACCAACCTATAGGGTAACAATCAAAAAAATTTAAATTATTAGAGAATGATCCGAATATATTTGATACTTACCTTACTAGTCATATCTCCATATACCTATTCACAGTTCAATCATGATTCAAAAAAAGTTGAAAAACTAAAAATCAAATCTATAACAATTCAAAGGGCTAAATATATATTTGATCAGCGAGGCAGATTAATTGAATATTGGTATGAAGGTAACGGTATGATATTAGAAAAAAATACTCCCCCACTTGGTGAGCTCAATAAATTCAAAATTGACACACTTGGTCGATTTACCGAAAATATGTGTCTAGATTTTAATCCTTGCACAGACACTATTTGCGATCCTGACACAATTTCCTATTATTACTGGAAGTATACAGATACGAAACTAGACTCTCACTATAGCTGGGACTATGGAGGTGACTATGGGAATACATCTTCACTTGAATGGCAGAAATATACTAGAAAATCCTATGGCGATACAGTTGTAGAAAAGCTATGGGGTGAAGGTGGAAATAACACACCCAAACTTATATACATAAAAATAACCATTGACCTAAAACCTAAGCGCCAACTCCATTTTTTAACACGAATACCATATCGCTTTATAAATTCAGATTCAGCTAGATTCTTTATTGACTCCACCAATTATGGAAGCAATGTAATAATAGATTACAAGAAGAACGGTAGAATAAAAAAAATAAACTCTCGTAAAAATCCACTGGGTATAAGGAAAAGAAATTTCTAACAGGGAGAGTTTCAGGATTTATCATTCGATATTCGATTAGAACAGTATTATCAAGACAATAACGAATATATGCTAAGGCCAACCCAAATTTTAGTTCATAATCATAAGGCAACAATTGAATACTATGACTAATGATGAACCTATATGTTATAAAACGGTAATGTAAAATCTAATTAATTATATACAATCGAGAATTACTTTAACTCAAACGATATTGATTTAATCAAAAAAAATCATTTCTGAAGAAACACCAGCTCAAACTATTTTTTTGAGAACCTGGAAAAGTAGAACGATATATTTATTTCTTTCATGTTCTCTCTATGTGTATTAGCTAATAAAAAGTAATACAGCCCCATCTTGAACCACATTAATCATGTCTTCTAAGTTTAGTTCTTCAATGAACATCTCTAAATATTGGTAAACATCCGAAAAACCGTAATTAAAATCAGATTTATCGGATTCACCAAAACTTATTAAGTCTGGAACTACACATCTCCCCCCCTTTCATAAATAAGGAATACTATTTCTCCAGATATGTGAACTGGTTGAACTACCATAAAGAAATAACATTGCCTTGCCTTCTCCTTCACCTATGCAATGGATTTTACTACCTTTTATCTCAATATACTTTAACTCAAATGGAAAATTCTCAGATAGGGTATTGTTGCTTTATTTTGTCATATACTTACTCATTAAAGAATCTCTTAAAAGTCGATTTATATTGCTCTTTCGCTGTGTTTTTTATTGGGACTCCATGTGAGGGTAGTAAATGCTGAAAGTCAAGTTCTTCTACTTTATCAAAGTCGGATTGATTTGGCTGACACATTCTAAACCATTGAGGACCAATATTGGCAGGCTGAATAAATCCTCCTTTCTGCATTTTAGTACCTCCTAACTCACTGAAACAAGGGTCGATATGAATCCAATTTTGAAGGCTGTCCGCTGAAATAAGAATACCACCTTCCTTTTTGATTAAAATAAGTCCCTCAGGCATTTTTGATGTTTCATACACGAAAAAAGCCCCTTCACTAAATGGTAATTGACCTTGAACGGAAAGACAATTTGTTGTTTCTAACCCCATTTTATGCTCCATTCCAGATATAGCCCAAAGTTTGGCTTTGTATCTGTTGACATAAAATGGGTCATCTAAACCGTTTTTACCCCCTAAATGATAAGCTCCTAACTTTATCACATTTTCCACTTTTCCTAAAGCGTCCAACTTATCAATTCCCGCACTATCTAGTCTTATCGCACTAATCAAGGACAGTGAATTCCCTTCCCGAATAATAATCATATTCCTACTCAACCTAAGATTGGGAGCCATAAGAACACTTCCTGTTACAAAGAAAATATCTTTAAATACTTCTTCAATTTCACCATGTACAGTTGCTTCCGGATATATAGATGTATTTTCCATTACTGTTTTACTTTACCTTGATATTTAGGATACTTTTCTAATAATTGCTTTAAGGCTGATTTTGGAAGCTTACTAACAAACAAAACTTCTCCTAGCTCTTCTGGTAGATTCAAACCTTCTATGGTTCTCAATGATCCGAGTCCTAAAATCCCTCCAATAGATTCAGGGAAAATTGAGCCATCAGCAGATAAAAGAGATAGTAATCCTAAATTACCTCCTATTTTTTTAGGGAGTCGCAATCCATTGATTTCTTTTAACTCACGCATGTCTATGTTTTCTCCTATTTCATATGGCAGAATCAAACCTTCTGTTGTGTCAATCGACCTAAGGTCTAATCTTCCTCCGACATATTTTGGAAGTCTTAATCCTTTTGCAGTCTTGAGAGAGTTCAAATATAGATTACCTTTCACTATTTGAGGAAGGTTTATATTTTTACCATCAGTTAATGACTCCAAGTTGATGTCACCATCTACCTCTAATGGGTTTATTCTATTTCTAAAAACTTCTAAATCTAACATTCCAAGATTTCCTTTGAAATACCTTGTATCTTCTACAATATTTTTTGAACTATTCATATTATTTTTATTATTCTTAACTAATTGTTACTCAAAAGTAAATCAATAAGTATACATTTGTAACTTAGTATATAATTAACATCAGTATACAAGAGTATACTCTCAATAAAATAGCCCATGAGCGATAAAATGCAAACTTTGGATACCTGTAGTAAAAAAATATTGGCTGTTCGAGATGCGCTAGAAATATTTAGTGGCAAATGGAAAATTCCTATTATTGGTGCTCTCATTCATTTTGAAGAGGCACGGTTTAAGGATCTACAAAACATTGTTGGTGGCATCACCTCTAGAATGCTCTCTAAAGAGCTTAAAGAGTTAGAGATCAACTTACTTATTACACGTAAAGTTATAGACACTAGACCAGTAACTGTAAAGTATAAAATAACTACATACGGAAAATCATGCCAAAATGTAATTTTTGCACTGTATGAATGGGGGGAAAATCACAGAACTAAAATTATTGAACAGGAATAAATCAGAAACAAAAAAACGTTCTAAAACAGTAATTATAAAACGCATACATAACCAATAAAATCGTTTCTACGCTTAATACCAGTTGCTAGTCTTTATAAAAACTTTCAAAATAAATAAGTAACAATGAAAATTTCATTAGAGAAAAACATTTCCAATTATATTAATTTTACATCTAAAGAATACCTCACTATTAGAAGTTACTTTAAAAGCAAAACACTCCTAAGACGAGAAATTCTTCATGACACTAATGCTGTTTGTGGAAACGTCTATTTCCTTGAAGAAGGAATCATTCGATACTTTCAAGTAGAAGATGGAGAAGAAGTGACTGGCCAATTTTTTTTTTCGGGAGGTTGGTATACTGATTTAGAAAGTTTTATTTCAAATAGTAATTCTAGACAGACAGCTCAGGCCATTGAGCATTCATCCCTACTTTGTATATCTAAACAAGATTTGGAAAAATTATATAAAGAAGTCCCTCAATTTGAACGATTCGGACGATTTTTGGCTGAACAAGCATTTATAGGACTTAGAAAGAAAACAAATAACCTCACACTCCTTGATGCCAAACAACGCTATTTAAACCTTTTAAAAGAACGCCCCAAAGTCATAGAAAGAATCCCCCAACATTACATTGCCAGTTACTTGGGTATAAAACCACAATCCTTAAGCCGAATTCGCAAGAATTTATCACTCTAATTTTTTCTTAACATAGGTGTACGTTTCGAACACCTGTCTATGTGCAACTTTGCATTGAATTTAAAACATAGATAAATGAAAAAAAAAAATCGAAATGTAGTACTCCTATTCAGTATTTTATGGAGTATTTCAACACAAGCACAATCGGTCCTAGACATAGGATTTGGAAGTTCACAACAAGATGATATTGCCATTCAAGTTAATTATAGCAAACCGTTAACACCAAAATTTACAGTAGGTATACAGTACCAATACGGAATGCCCAACTATCGCTTTATTTCAGGTATAACTTTTAAAGACAAGGGATACTCAACGGCTATTTCAGCGCCTTTATTATTTAAGATAAACTCAGATAATAAGTTACAATTAAAGCTTCTCCTAAAACCGGCTGTAAGATTTCAAGGTGTAAAGCCTGAAGAAACCAACAATGTAAATGGAGACTACAAAACCACAGCATTAATGTTTGAATCTGGACTTATATTAAACATTCCTTTTAATAACAAATTAAATATACAAAGTGGTGTGACTTTTCCTATCATTTACGAAGTGGTTCCCACGGCTCTTTTTGAAAATCAAACCACATTGTTACACGCTGGTGTAAATTATAAAATCGCCAACAACTTGCGCGTTTTTTTTAATGGAAACATGGGGTCATCATGGGGAGCCAGCGGAGATTCACAGAAGTTCTCATGGTCAGGACAAATGGGCATTAGTTGGAACATTAAATCATCAAATAGCAAACCAATAAACTCAATCATTGTAAATTACTTTTAAAATACAGAAATCATGAAATATATATTTATAATATTAGCAAGTATTTTCTTTTCAGCATCTAATACTTATTCACAATCAAATAAAATTGGCTGGTTCATTACCCCTGAAATTGGAGTCATGATTCTAGAGAATGGAGTGAGTAAAACAGTTGGAGCCTCTCTAGGTCTTAAAGTATGGAAAAACAGACTTAAAATTGGGATTTATACCTATGGTTGCCCAGGTCCTCTCAACCCTCAAACATATACAATTGAAGCAGCAAATGGACAGTCATACAAAGGTTCCACGACATTAACAGTTCGTGCAGATCAATTATCTTTTGGGTTACTTCTTGCGCCCACTTTTAAAATAAAAAAATGGAATTTTGATATTCCAATTAACATAGGTACAATGGGTGCTGGTTTTTATTTTACAGGAGACGATCGTGTTACACCGGACGGTGACAGAGTAAGTGTATGGGAAAATAAATTAATGGATAGTAAAGATGCTGGATTTGGTAGTTATTTAGAAGCAGGTATACGCGCTTTCATCCCTTCAAATAACGAAAACATTCAGTTTGGTGCAGGTTTACATTTTACAACCGTAAAAGACTGGTCAACATATTATGATCCTTCTGGCGAGTTTTACAACAATAAGTTGAGATTTTCCTTATTTGTTAACTTTGGATCACGTAATGACAGTTAATATACGTTGTTTTACGAATTAAAATATAACCTCTAATGGAGCAAATAGCTGACAGTCGAATGGCTGTCAGTTCAGCTCTCACAGCTCTGCTGAGTTTAGTTGAACTCAGTTTGCTCATCCTACCTTATAGCCTCTTATCCAATTCCTGTAGCCTGTTCTTAGCTTTTATCGAAGGGGCATAACCAACTACGTAGTCTTACTTTATACATTCTATTTCATTTTTTTGTCTTGAATACAAAGTGTTTTTTTAATTTCACCCCTTGCGACTTCTCCTCTACATGGTACATAAACTAAATAAAAATAAATTATACTAGCTTGTTTAATGAAAAGATAAAGTGAGCTTAATAATTGAAAAACTACTTTAATACTTATATGATGTCTAATCGTTAGGCTTCATTATAAAAAATGTCCTTTAGGCTTTTAAAGAAATAATTTTCGTTAAATTTGTATCGTAACGATACATATCGAATAATATGATTAACAATATAATACTTGGCCTATTATCAAAGAAAAAACTGACCACTTACGACATAAAACTAGCAATGGACAAGTCTATAAGTAAATTTTACTCCAATAGCTTTGGTAGTATTAACCCAGCAATTAAGAAGCTTGAGAAGAACAAAATGATTAGCTGTACAGAGGTTGTAGAGAATAGTCGGTTAAAGAAGGTCTATAAAATAACCCAAAAAGGTAAAGAAAACTATAGTAATTGGATTAAAGAACCAATAAAACAGGGTCGATTTAAAGATGAAGTACTCATCAGAATCTTCTTTTTAGCTGATTCTGATAAAGAGCAACAGAACAAACTTATACAAGATTATTTAGAGGAATTGGATACTTCTAAAATACAATTAGAGCAAACAAAGGAAGAAATAGAAACAATACCATTAACCACTCAACAAAAAAACGATATCAAATATCAATTATCAACACTGCAATTTGGCATTGATTATATAAAGTTTAAAGAACTGTGGTTTCAAAACTTACTTGCAGACTTATGAAAAAGAAAATCATACCTTTTTTTAAAAAAGGTTCTATTGATTTTAATCATTGCTATAACACTAATTAAAATTGGTTTTGAAATCGATAACTATTACTATGAATCAAAGTTGAAAAATATGGAAAAAGAAAATGAACTGACAATGAATATGAAAAGTATAATAGAGCGTAAAACACTGGAATTAGATGGCTGTAAAATCCATTATTACATATCAGGAGTACAAAACAAAGAATCCGTTGTCTTTTTACATCCTGCATTTTCTGACCATAGAGCATTTGACCAACAAATTGATTATTTTTCGACAGACTATAAAGTAATTACTATCGACCTCATTGGTCACGGATTGTCAAAAGCAAACACATCAAAAGATAAAATAGATGCAGCCCCTGAACACATTCTTAAAATTCTTGAATTAGAAAAAATTAATCAAACTCATTTAATAGGTGTTTCGATCGGTTCTTTAATTGCACAATATTTAGCCCTCAAATATCCTACTAAAGTTAAATCTTTAACGGCATTAGGTGGATACGATATCAATAAGGGAAATAAAGAAGTTGCAAAAGCTCAAAGAGGGTCCAATCTAAATTTACTATTTAGAGCTATCTTTTCTATGAAATCATTTAGAAAAAAGACAGCCTTAATAACCTGTAAATCTGAAGAAGGACAAGCTTTGTTCTATAAAACGACTAGCTATTATAAGAGGAAATCGTTTATGGTAATGCAAGGACTTCAAAATGTAATAAAAGACAGAAAAAATATAAAAATTAATTACCCCACCCTAATAATGACAGGGCAATTTGATATTGAATTGGCAAAACAAATGGCGAAAAAATGGTATTTGGATTTAGAAAATAGTGACTATTTTAGTATTGAAAAAGCGGGACATTGTGCCAACATTGATGCCCCTCTAGTATTCAATCAAAAAGTAAAAGAATTTATTGACAAGAACAACTAAGCTGAATCGTATTATAAATTCATCATTAGTTAAAGTGATTTTTTACACCTACCTTATTTATAGGGATTAATATTTAAAAATATACTTATTATTCTTATTCACTTATTTAATTTTGTACATCTATACACACCAAAGCCAACCACGTAGTTTCGTTTTACTCATTCTTGTCTATGATTGGTATTCAAAAATGCAAACATTTTTTTAGTTCATTCCTCACAGAAAACCACCTTGTGACTTACTTTACCTAAAGGTACGCCCTTAGTGCATTAAGGCCCTTCACTTTTTGGAGTATTCTTAATTAAAAGAACTATATTTACCATTCAGGGCACACAGTGACTAGGAATATGGCATTCTTATCAAAAAAAGCTAACTACAAAACAAATAACCCAATGGACAAAAATTTTATAGTATCAGTTAAAAAGTCCCTACTTAAAAGAAACACACTATAATAGTATGAGACATTTTAAATATCAACCTCTAGTTGTATCCCTACTCCTTTGTTTTTCACTAAACTTGTCATGGGGGCAAACTAAAATCAACAGAAATACAGAATTACGTTTCATGGGGAATATTACAGGAGACTTTCATAATGACCCTATGGGCATGTTACAAGACTTTACTTTAGGAATTGAGTGGTGGTCATTGTTGGGTGAACCTATAGAAATGTACAATATTAAATGGCACAGTACAGGAAGTTATAGAGTTAACCTGAAAGGTAAAACTGTTATTATCTCACGTGATATGATTGCTAAATATCCTGATTTATTGAAGCGATTTGATAACTTGCGTCCTTCAAAAATGGATTTGGTAGTATATGGGCAATGTGAAGGCAACACTAGTGCTGTAAAACGCGGAGGTGCATTTCCCTATTCTGCATACTATGGCAAAGGATCGGCTTACAAAAAAAACGGACAATCGTACGATCCATATACCCTTTCGGCTCACATTGTACATACCGTACATGATAGACATATGCTGTTTTCAAAAAGTGGTAAATGGGGAAAGTCACTGGTACCTGAAAGTCCAAAAGTATGGAATGAGTTTTTGAATTGGAAACAACGAACTAGTAATTTTATTGCACCAAATACAGAAATCGACTACCTAGTTTTGAATAAAACCGTTACTAAATATAATTCGATTAGTAAATCACAACAAGAAGATTTAGACAAGAAGCTTGAATATTTATTTAATAACACAACAACCATGTCCTTGAACGTTCAAGTTCTTAAACTTGAATGGCCTGAAACAGAAATGCGTTCTATAGCACAACTGTATGATGAGTATGAGACTGGAAAAACACCTCCCTCTCCGCTAGAAGAAATTACAGAAGCTAAAAAGAAAATAGCCAGCCAAACCAAATACGAAAACAACGATTTTTGGGGAGAGATAGCTAACGTAAAACAATTGGAAACCGAAATTTTTCAGGCTGGAAAATATAAAGGTGTTCGTTACAAAGGAACCAATACGGTGATTATACCTGCCAAATATTATGCTATATCAGAAGTGTACGATTATTTCGTAGTAAGTAGTACTCCAGAAACAACTAACAAAATGAAGGAAGAATTTCACAATCATAGTGTATTACTTGACAAAAATGGTAACATTGTTATTAGTGAGTTCTTTGATTACGCATCAGTAGATGAAGGAAATGAAATTATTACTATTATGAGGAAAAAAAATATTAGCCGGAAGCGGATGGTAGTTCCAAACAAAAAAACTTGGACTCCACAATATGAAAGGAAGCCAGGTTCTGTTTGGTATAAATATGACTTTGATTATTACAATGTTAAGTATTCCCGACAATTAATATATATATCTACACGACCTTAGTTGTAAATCATATATATAAAACAGAATAGAAAAGTAGTAAATAAGAAAAGAGGTTTCTCACTGCTAACCTTTCTTGATAAAAATAAATTCAAAATCATGTTTAAAACCGTTAGTACCTTTCTTCTATTTCTTTGCTTTTCAACACTCTTAGCTCAGTCATCAAAAGAGCTTTATGTGCAAGCAGATGCGGCTATGCAAACAGGTGATTTTGAAAGTGCAATAAAGTATGCTGAAAAAGCTAAAGTCCTATTATCTCGGACAAACCCAAAAATTGAATCGCTACTGCTCTCCGCTTATTTTTATAATCAAGACTTTGTGAAAGCTAAATTAGCCTATGAAACACTACTTCAAATCACGACATACTCCACACAAAACTCTGTGAACTTCAAAGCCATAATGGTTATTGGAGAAAGTATTGATAATAGCCTAGAGGAAATCGAAAAGGAATTCGAAAAAAAACAGAAACAGGAGCTTGACAAAAGAATGAGAGAAGCAAAGAAAATCGAAAAATCTTATAATGAAAAAAACCAAACTAAAAAATATACACAACAAAATTATAGTGCAGAACGTAAAATTTACGAGAAAGTAAAGAACTCAGAGAATTTAGACGACTTAAAAGTTTATACAAAATCATTTCCTAAGTCCACTAAGTTCAAGAAAATAAACCAGAAAATAGGAATAATCGAAAAAGAACAATTCAGAGTAAACAATGAAGAAGAAGTTTGGACTAAATCTAAGCAAAAGAATACTGTTTTTGCCTATGAGAATTATCTGTCTATATATTACAATGGGAAGCACAGATTAGAAGCTAAAAAGAATATTTACCAAATTAAATCAGCTAGATTGTATTCTAAAGCACAGAGATCACGTGATTTAGATGATTACATTAACTATTACACGACTTACAAGCGGGGTAAAGATTTTCAAGCGGTTAAAAAAACTTTGCTCAATTACTACCTTACAAATGGTAATGAGGCCTATCAGACAAAGAATTGGTCTGTTGCTGATCAACACTATACTAATTATTTGAATATTAACAGAAGTGACTCCCCTGAATATTTATCAAAAAAGATCATTAAGGTTAAACAAATGCTAAAAGAGAAGTCTTTTGATTTTTTCACTATTCATTATGATAAATATAGTCATGGTGTCACATTTGGTAGCTTGTTAAAAGACAAACTGGGTGGATATGTGAGTATTAGGGGGCGATCACATTATCTTTTTCGCCCATTTGAGGTCAGCGATATAGAATTTGATGAAGACGTTAATTCTTTTGAGCTAGAAACTGGAGATTATGGTTCTGATAGATGGAAAGAGCGTTACACCAGAGATGTAAACAATGTCATGAAGCAAAGTTTTGTTGGGATACTAGGCCTTTCAAAAAAGATTAAATATCCACTATGGTTCAATGCTGGAGTTGGATTGGGCATGTATTGGAACTATCAACATGTATTTACAGAATCATATGAAAACGAAGAAAATGATTGGACAAATTATTCTTGGCAGCCACCATCTAAGGAAAACAATATGTTATATGTATTAGATAGATCCTATCAAAGGTATCGTTTTGCTTGGGAAGTCGGACTTAAATTAGTTCTTTTTAAAAAAGTATATCTAAGTTATGGATTAACCAATAGTCACGGTGAAGTTGTTCATTATTTTGGTATCGGTGCTGGTGGATATAAATAAACTACGCTTGTAATACCAATTTCAATGGTAAAATTTAATTGTATTTTCATTTCATGCCGTGTTTTATATTCTCCCTTAAATAACTTAATCTTACTAAGGAAAAACATTTGAAAGTTTGGATAAACTAAATATAATCAGAAATTAAAATAAAAAAACAGGTAATCGAGTAGATGGCTGATAATCGAATAACTGTCAATAAGCCTCTCACTGTTCTACTGAGTTCAATTGAACTACGTTTACTTATCCGATTTATGGCCTTATATCAAGTTTTTGAAGCTTGTCGTTAGCTTTTATCGAAGGCTCAAAACCAACCACGTAGTTTCGTTTTACTCATTCTTGTCTATGATTGGTATTCAAAAATGTAAACATTTTTTTAGTTCATTCCTCACAGAAAACCACCTTGTGACTTACTTTACCTAAAGGTACGCCCCTAGTGCATTAAGGATTTTCACCTTTGAAACTATTCTTAATTAAAAGAACTATATTTACGATTCAAGATACATACACTATGTAAAAATGTATTAAAACTCATTTTACATTAAACCTTAGCGGTCATTGAAAAAAAACAATACGTAAATGAAAATAATAGAACAGAATATAAATGTTTGCGGACTTTCTATTCAATTGACAAAATCTCAATCTGAAAATTTTAAAATAATAAAAAACCATTGGTTGAAATTTAATGCAGAATTGAAAAGGAAAAAATTAAATCAAAATGATAGTAATTGGACAAAATATGGGATAACCTTCAAATCAAACGATAAATATTTCTATTTGACTGCAATTCCTGTAACGAATTTTATAATTCCACATAATTTCACGCAAATAGAAATTCCAAAAGGAGAATACAAGATATTTACTCATAAAGGAAAAATGGAAAATATAAAGAATACAATATTTGAGATTTATAACAGTATGTTACCAAAATTAAATCTGAAAATTGAAAACCAAAAGAAAACAGGATTTATACATTTTGAAAAGTATGATTATCGATATAAGTGGAATAAACCTAATTCAATAATCGACATTTATTTACCAATAGAAACGAACAAATGAACAGTTATAAAAAAGAGATTTTAAACAAAATTTGCTACACCGAACTTGTATATAGTAGAATAAACAAAAAATTGAATTTAGAACTTTCAAAAAAGGAAATTGAAAACCTTATTTATACAATTCTATCGGAAACAGACGAATCTGAATTTAAGAAAAAAGGTAAGAATATTTATATAACAAACAACGGAAGAAATATTAGACTGACAATTAACTCTTATACGAATAGAATAATTACAGCGGATAAACTGAAAGAAAAAACAACGCACCTCTAAAATCTATAAAGACATAACGCTTTTTTGCTAACTCCAAAGTTCTATGTTTATTTACAAAGTTTCTAAGCATAAAATTTGACATTTAAAGCAACATATTTATATTTAGCTAAGCTCTAAACTGAAATATAGTGCTAATCCTCCATCCTACTTTATTATACCAAACGGTAGTAACTATAAACAATGAAAATACATAAACAAATAATACTATCTGTACTATTAATCACTTCAAATCTGGTTAACGCAACAACTTACTATGTTTCGTCTACGATTGGCAATGACAACAATACAGGAACGTCAACATCTGTGCCTTGGCAGACGATAGATAAAGTGAACATTACATCATTTACCCCTGGAGACTCGATATTATTTAAGAGAAACGAAACGTGGAGAGGGCAGCTTGTTCCCTCAAGTGGCTTGGCTTCTGGAGATATTTATTACGGAGCATATTCTTCTGGTAATAACCCAATAATATTTGGATCATTGGCATTTAATAACACTTCCGATTGGATAAATCAAGGAGAAAATATTTGGAAGTGCACCACAACTTTCACGACAGATATTGGTAATATAATTTTTGACAATACTGCTAGTGTTGGAAGGAAAAAATGGAGTGTGGCTGAACTGCAAAACCAAGATGATTTTTGGTACAATCTTATCACCGGAGAACTTAAAGCTTACTCTATATCAAACCCGGCTATGATTCATACTGAAATAGAGTTAGCATTGAGAAAACACATTATTAATCAAGAGAACAAAGGGTTCATAACCTATGAAAGCTTGAGTCTAAAATATGGAGGAGCTCATGGAATAGGAGGAGGAAACACAACCAATATCACAATTAAATCCTGTGAAATCTCCTATATAGGAGGCGGAGATCTTGATATGGATGGAACAATAAGGTTTGGTAATGGAATTGAATTTTGGGGAAATGCATCAAATAATACAGTTGAAAAATGTAAAATTTGGGAGATCTACGATACAGGGTTAACGAATCAAAACCATACTTCAATCGTTACTCAACAAAACATTAAATACAGAAACAACATTATCTTGAACTGTGGTTTATCGTCTTTTGAGTACTGGAATAGACCTTCGAGTTCCACTACGAAAGATATTTATTTCGAGAGCAATACATGCCTAAATGCAGGAAGTGGCTGGGGAATTCAGCGTCCTGACTACCATGGCATCCATGTCCTGCTTGATAACAATACTGCCCAAACTGATACTATCCACATTAGAAACAATATTTTTCATACTGCACAACGCTCTATTTATGCTGTAGAGGATAATATCAATGGCGTTTTAAATGTCAATTACAACTTAATAATTCAACCGAATACATCAGACACATTATTTGTGTCTTTTCCATCCTTTCTTCTTTACACATTTGGCTCATTTGCAACCTACTCCTCTTCTTCTGGAAAAGACGTTAATTCATTAACTAGTGACCCTCTTTTCATTGATCAAGCTGGATTAAATTTTAAATTAACGAATTTATCTCCCTGTATAAATAATGGAACTAACGTTGATATAGCAGATGATTATGATAGTAACTATAGACCACTTTCAGGAGGCTATGATATTGGAGCTTATGAATATAATGGTCAATTGAGCATTCAATCAAAAGATCATAGTGTACTCATGGGTTTATATCCAAATCCAGCACTTGAATCTTTTAGAGCTAGCTATGCAGATAACCACGGATCAGTATCTAAACTTTATATCTTTAATGCAAATGGACAAATCGTTCATACTGTTAAAGCTTACATCCCAACTGACAACATAGATGTAAACCACTTACCTAATGGCACTTATACTGTCGTAATTAAATTTGAAATAGACCAAATACTGACACGTAAAATTCAAATTTTAAAATAATAGTTTGCTAAAATCTATAAATCAACCCTAACCGTTTTCACCTATTTTAGCGTAACCGTACTGAATACCTAAATATAAAGGTAATAACTGATATAAAGTCTCCAATTGATTACCAACAAAAAGACATTTTATTTATAGAGTAAATAGGTCGATTATGTGTGCATGATTAGTAAACACTATTCCCAAGTTTTATGGCAGTTTCACAAAAAAAGGGAGGAAATAATCGAGTTATCTTAATTTTTTTGAGAGATGCTTACCAAACTACGAACACCATAATTAGTACACTTCATTACTAAAGCATTGAATACAATAAATTTTGTTTTTCAGTTTAAAAGAACTACATTTAACTATAAACTATACTAATATAAAAACGATAAAGACCATTATACACTACAAATAATCCATACGTACCCTATAACCATAGGTATTTTTATGACTTAAATTGATAATATTAAAAACCATCATTAACACTATATGTCACTATTTACGCCCCAAACTAATTTTACCAGTCACTTTGATAAGGCTAAATATTTATTTGCCTGGCGTATTTCTGTTTGTTGTACCATTGTATTTGCTATATTACTAAGTGTTTTTGGACTAAACACTGGTGTAAATCATGAATTTGTATTAATGGGATTCTCATTGGTAACAAGTTTAGGTATTGTAGTATACCTTTCTTTTAACGACAATTATATTCCCATATTTTGGGTATACGTAATTTGTGGCGTCATTTTTCCACACGCCACACTACACATGACTGCAGGCTTAACTCATTTAAAGGAGTTTATATGGATAATTGCAGGAGTAATACTTGCTTATAGCGGTTTAGGAAGAAAACAAGGTGTTGCTATTTTAATTGTTAATGCTATAGGCATAGTCTATTTTTATTTGTTTAAATTAAATGACCAAATTGCAACTATAAAACCAAGAATAATCAATTTATTAATTGGTGATATTTTCGAAATTTGTTTCGGTTTATTTTGTATTGCTTATTTATTACATCAATATATAAGGTTTAATGAGTTACTAAGGTCAGAAGTAAATGAAGCAAATGTTGGTTTACAAAAACAAAACAATGAAAACATTGTACTTTTAAAAGAGGTACACCATAGGGTGAAAAATAATTTACAAATCATTACTAGTCTGTTGCGTCTTCAAAAAAGTGAATTAAAGAACATCAATGAAGAGCATCTATTTAATGAAGCAATCAATAGAATTATGACCATGTCATTGATTCACCAAAAATTATATCAGGAAGGTAATTTATCACAGATTAATGTCACGACTTATTTAGAAGAATTATCTCAAGATATCAATAAGATACATGGTACAAATAATGGTGTTGATATTGTGGTAAATAGTAGTCTAGATAACATTGACATTAAAACTTTAATACCACTAGGTTTACTACTCAATGAATTAATATCAAATTCATTTAAACATCATTTTAAATTTAACCCTAAGGGTAAAATAGACATTAATATTACGCCCAAATTAGATGATACTTTTGAAATGACCTATACTGATTATGGCGTTTGGAATGAAGTCAATATGGATGATAAAGGTTTTGGCGTTGAGTTGATTGAAACACTTACAGATCAACTGGACGGTACAGTACACAGAGAAGAGTCCGCCTACATCTTTCTTTTAAAACATCTTGATTAAAATATAGAAAACCATCCCCTTTACAATCATTCTACTGTAACGTCATGTTAGGTTAAAACTTACTAAATTTGGGAAATCATTCAACTATAAAGTAAAGATTTCCATTTTTTGTACTTATTTTATCTAACCAGTTCTCTTCATATAAGTTATTTAAAAAGATCTCAGCTTCTATTCTTTCCATTCCAGATAAAACAGAAAACTCTTTATCAGTTAAAGATTCAAACGTGTTAAACAAAAATACGTGAGACGTATCGTAAATCTTCTTTTGTGCTTTTGGATAAATAGCTAAAATTTTAGATTCAAACTCTTCATAACCTCTAAAACCAACCATAATTTCTTGTTTACCTTCTTCATTAACAAAAAATAAGGTCGGAAATCCTCTCACTCTCATTTTATTTGCGAGCAATAAGTCATCATGAAATGCCACTTCAGCTACTCCATTATGGTCTTTTTTTAATTGTACCAGATCTAAACCAACACCATTTGCTGCAGATGATATATGCTCCCATTCAGTAATATTCTTTTTTTGGAGAAAAACTTGTTCTCTAATTTCCCTTAAAAAGTCTATAGCCTTTTGTTTATCTTGTATTTGTGCTGCCTTAAAAGCAATTGAAGGCGGATAAGACGAATGTAAAGGATCCTCTAACCATAGATCTCCTTCAATTGGCATATCATAATGTAATGCTACTTCATCCCAATGTTCTGCAACATCCTTAGGCTCATTTATAGAACCATTACTATAACTCCAATCCTTTAACAGCCCTCCCATATGATACTCAATATCAATGTAGTCACCATATTCCAGTTTTAATTTTCGTAGTTGTGGTTCAATCGCCCAACAAGAAGAACAAATAGGGTCTGTAAAATAAATAATTTTAACAGGCCTTTCCTTTGCATTGTCTATATAGACGCTAAAACTATCTAGCTCATTACCTGGCATTTCACAGACACCTACTTCAGTATCACAAATCATTGGGTTGTTTATTTTATTTTCCATTTTATTAATTGTCTTTTGATTAACATTACAACTAGCAAAGTGCATTGATAGTATACAATTGAGAGCAACAATAATGTACTTTTTTATACGCTTCATATGAGTTGGTTTTCAATAACTTGAATAAAATTTTATGGTATCCAAATTCTACTAGCTGAAGATACCATAAAGTTTGAACTTCCTTTTCTACTTTCTTAAATTTCTATTGAATTCTTTTTACACTTTACTGATTAGCTCTTAACCGAACATAACTAAATATCGACATTAAGGCAAAAAAAGCTGGATCAGACCATCCTAAACCATAGAATACACCATCAAAGCAAGCATAAAGTGTAATTGCGACTCCTAATACGTTAGTGTATAGTAACCCTTTAAAAAGTTTTACTGCAGATTCACTTTTCTTTTCAACATCTTTAAATAAAAAAGAAATAAATCCTATTCCACATAAAAAAATTGTGGTGTGCTGTGAAAGAAAAACGGAATACTCATCATTAATTTGGACACCATACATTGGCCAAAAAAGTTTAGGGATTAAAAATAATAGTAATCCAAATACAACATAAATACTTCCGTGAATTGTTAAAAATGTTTTGTTATTCATAATTTTTAGTTTTTAATTATTATTAATTTACTTCCACAAAGGTAAATTGATTATAGTATCTTTACACTATTAATTTCCCTTAAGAAACTAGTTTCGTAAAAGAAACTATCAACAGTTATATACAAAAAAATGAAAAACAAAATGGAGCTCTCACCTCAATGCACTGCTGAACTTAGAGCTATTGGAGATACAATGGAGTTATTGTCTGGTAAATGGAAAATTCATATTGTAGGCACATTACTGCTACATGGAACTTTGCGATTTATGGAATTAAAACGTGCTTTAAACGGAATTGCTCCGAAAAAATTATCTAAAGACCTACAAGAATTAGAAATTAATAAATTAATAACACGAACAGTCATGGATACTAAACCAATTACCGTAGAATATGCCCTTACTGAACACGGTAAAACGTTACAAAACTTAATTAATGAAGTAATTGATTGGGGATTTAACCATAGAAAAGAAATTATTAAATAGTAACTTGTGGCTAACAACAACACGTATGTTGTTCAGTTCTCTACAAAATATACGATACCATAAATGGAGTATTAATACCAACAATTTTAAATGGAAATAAGGGAATTAACTATTTTTTCAAATAGGATTAAAGAACAAGAGGCCTTTTATAAACATGTTTTAGGCTTTGAATGCTCTAAATCTAATGGTACTAGATTTGAAGTAAAGGTTGGTACCACTAAATTAATTTTAGAAAAATCAACGAAAGCATTCTTTTATCATTTTGCATTTCTTATTCCCACAGGTACTTTAGAAGCAGCAATCGATTATTTAGAAAAAAAATCAATTCAACCTTTACCGCTTAACGGAGACAAGATAATTCACTTTGATACTGGACGAGCAATTTATTTTTATGATGAAGATGGTAACATTGTTGAGTTTATTGAAAGACCAACATTGAATTCCCCATCTAATGGTGATTTTTCTATTAAAAGTATCATTAAACTAAACGAAATAGGTCTTCCGGTTGCAGAACCAAAAGAAATGTTTAAAAAACTAATCAATGAATTTGGAATAAGACCTATAAAGAATGCTCCTGTCAATGATAGATTTTGCTGGGCAGGTGATCACAATGGAGCTATTATAATAATAAAAGAGGGCAGAAATTGGTTACCTACTCAAAAACCAGGTATAATAAATGATTTTTCAATTAAATATATAGATACAGGTATAGAATATAACCTGACATTTGAAAATAATAAAGTGAAAACCTGACTTTAATCCTATATTTAACAAATAAATCATTCAGTGGATAAAGACCAATTACTATCTCCGCCAAATCTTTTGATTTGACTAAGTGTGTTATCGAAAGTTTAGTTACTTTTAACCCGCATTAAACATGCGAGTCTTTATGTTACTCAAAATTACAGATGAATAAACTCCATAAGATATTAGACGAATTAATTGGCTTAACAGACATTGAATGGGTAAATTTTAGTGCTAAACTAAAAAAGAAATCAATTAAAGCCAAAGAACTAATAATCAAAGAAGGTCGTATTGCTAATAATTTATACTTTATTGAATCTGGTTTACTAAGAACGTATCACTTACAAGAAGGTAAAGAAATTAATACATATTTCGCTTGTGATACTCAATTCATATCTGTTTTCTCCAGTTTTATCAGTCGAACCGCTTCTTTTGAAACATTAGAAGCGATAGAAGATAGTATTGTTTATGAATTATCTTATCACGCACTGGCTGACTTATACCTAGAGTCCAGTAAATTTGAAAAACTGGGAAGAATTTTAGCAGAAAAAAACTATTTATGTGTGCTTGATAGAACGTATACCATGCAAACAAAAACAGCAAAACAAAAATATTTGGATTTCATAAAAACATATGACAAAAAGATAACCCAAAGAGTTCCTCAACACCAAATAGCCAGTTTTCTTGGAATAGCTCCTGAATCTTTGAGTAGAGTAAGAAAAGAAATTTCCATTTCTTAACAAATGTCAATGCAACGTTTTTTTGTTTAATGTTTCTTTGTGTTCTACTATATAACAACACAATGAAAAAAAATAAATTATTCTTATTACCCGGTTTAATAATTGGTATTTCCGTCTTGATTCAATCTTGTAAAACCACAATCGATATTTCTAAATATCCGATACCTACTTTTTCTACTACTAATTATCCAATTGACAAGGAGGTTGAATTTTCACTTTCAATAATTGAGACTGGTTACGCGAAAACATCTGAAGCATTTGTATTTAGGGGCGGAAATTTATTTAAAACACGCAAACTTTCTCACGTTTCAATATTGATCCAACACCCAAAGGGAACATTTGTTTTTGATACTGGTTTAGGTAGTGAAATTAACGGACAGTTTCATGACCACTTTTCCTTCATAGACCGTCAACTATTTAAATTCACCAAGTTACTCTCCTTGAAGGAAACCTTGATTAAAAATAGATTCAGTCCAGACTCTATTGATTTTATTATTCCAACGCACCTTCATTTTGACCATGCAAGTGGAATAGAGGATTTTCCAAACGCCACCGTCTGGACAACAAAAGAGGAATACGACTATGCATTTAGTAAAGAAGCAAGCACACCTGCATTTATTAAAGAACAATATGATGCAGATTTTATAAATTGGAAATTTATGGATTTTAGCACTACTGATTATGAAATTTTTAAAGAAAGTTATGATATTTTCAATGATGGAACAGTGATCTTAGTTAAATTACCTGGACATACAAAAGGCTCAATAGGCATGTTTGTTAACTTAAAAAGTGATACACGCTATTTTTTCACTGGAGATTTAACTTGGGCTGCAGAAGCGTTCTCTATTCCCGCCGAAAAACATGCTATTCCAAGAAATAAAGTTGATGTAAATAGAGAAAAAGTTAAAGAAACAATTGTTATGATTCACCACTTAATACAGAACAAAAATCGAATTATACTTATTCCTGCTCACGACTATAATGCACAAAAAAACACGGCACACTTCCCTAATGTTGAATGGTGATAATAAAAAGTGACTCACGCGCTATATTTCCAAAGTAGATCTTGTGGTTTAAATAAGTTCAATGCTATTTTCAAGTCCCCCCAAATCGTTAGATAATTTCTTAAACCGATATAAATAAATTTGGTTTACAGAGAAAAAAATTAAAACGTTATTGGCTAGGTCCAGTATTGAATAAATAAAATTATTATGGTGAAAATGTTGGAAAGAAGGACAGAACATTGAGATTTATTTTGGATTTATTCCTTGTTTGACTCGGTGTAATTGTACTAAATGGTAAATAGGGAAAGACAATCGGAATATTGTCAGTTCTGACTTCATCACCACTATTTCACATGGCACTCACTAGAGCATGTTTCGTTTTTAGATGGTTTAAAATACATTCCTTTCAAAAAAAGAATGCAGAATAGATGAGCAGCCTTACCCTAAAATTAAATAAGTCATAAGACAAGTCTCGTTTAATACACCTTACAAGTAGTAAATTAAGGATATTATAATCAATACTTGATGCATATAAAAGCTCAAGTTAGGTGTTTAGCACTAAAAAAACATCATTTAGACTTGTACTAATATAGTAGCTATGATAAACGAATCACAAATCTACTCTTGTATTTTAAATAGTATAACGATTAAAATTAACGTTTACTTAAATCAAAGCTAACATGTGCAGCCATTTTATCTGGAAGAATAGGTTCTTTCTCCTTTTTAAATACTCACAATATATTAATATATGCATGACGCTTGCATTAAAATTTGAAAATTAAGTCCTAATTAAAATAAAATATTTACATTTAGCTAAGTATAAAATTTTAACAAAAAAAACTTCCCTTCATATATAAATTGTTAATGTAATCATAAATTATGAAAAAAATAATAGCCTTAATAGTATTTACTTTTTCACTTCAACATGGAGTAAATGCCCAATGTGACTCAATTTTTATTGTAGACATTGAAATCCCAGAAATGGACTCTTCAAATATTATCGTTTCATTAAACAACACAAGTATTACGCATCTCATCTATTTAAATTTAATTCTAACAGACGATTTGACTGGTCAAGTAATAGCTGAGTCCTCTGGAGGTTATTTACAACTATATCCTAATCAAATCACTACGTATGAGGTTGATACTACCATTATTTTTGGCCAATGGCAATTGTATTATAATCTTGACGACATTCCCGAAATTAGTCATATTTCTGTTCAATTTCAGGGTATTTGCGACTCGATTCCTTGGGGGAGTTCATTATCAATGACAGAATTACAAACTTCCAACTCCTTCTCTCTTTATCCAAACCCAGCTACAGATGTTTTATTTACAGTTGGAATGGAAAATGTTACTTTTACTATATTCAATTCTTTAGGAAAAGCAATACTCAATTCCACTTCAGAATCAGGTCAAATAAATATTCAAAGTTTACCTAATGGAATTTATTTTTTTAAAGTAGAGCATACTGGCTCTGTTTATAAGTTCATTAAAAAATAAGAATTACCAACTCAATACTATATCTATAAAACGTTTTTAATTCGTACCGTTCCTTTAGCATTTGCTTAAATTAAGACAATTATAATAAGTTTATTATATAGTAACTACTAGCCGTATAAGAGTTGAAGCTGACAGTGAACAAAATTAGAATACTCTTTTTAATTACTTTCAAACCTATTGAGTTTGGCAGGAAATAATGTTCAACTAAAAAAATTGTATCAACTCCCCCAAGAACAAGCACTATATTTTGCGACTTAAACGATATTCTCTCAATGAAAATATCAATAATTTCTCAACACTTAAGAAAATTAAAGGACCGAAAAATAATCAAACTGAACAGAAAGGTACAAACAATATTCTATTCATTAACTACAGAATATGAAATACTATTCTCTCCATTTTTTAACTTATTCATGGAAATAAAATATTAAAAACGGTATAAAAGACTAATAAAATAATTGGAGCAGGTCATTTATCGCAATTGCATCATCACCTTGCTGCATAACACCAATTTTAGCATTGATTTCTGGAACTTCAGGAATTGCTTCAACTTTCACTTGATTAGAACCATTTAGATCTTATTTTATTGGGTTTACAATTTTAATATTAGAATTAGCTTGGCATCACAAACTGAAACAAAAAAAATATTCTGACTGTAAAACTCATAAAAATACCTCCTTAATATCATAACCATATTTGCAATTGTCATGACTGTATTCCCGTATTATTCATCTGTTTTTCATCCAAAATTTGGAAAAGAAATTATGACCTTTGATAATATAAGTATCCAAACTATAAACTTCAAATTAAAGGAATGGCTTGCGCCGCTTGTGAAGAACATGCAAATCATTTTATAACTCAATTAAACGGCTATTAAATGCTGGAACTTAATACGAAAATAGAATTTGACAACTCTAAAACAACAGTTGAAGACATAAATACAATAGGATATTCGGTTCTATTATTAAAAACAACAAAATGTTGTCCAAATTGTGGACATAAAAAAGAAGAAGTCATGCCAACAGATGCATGCCAATTTTTTATGAATGTGATAATTGCGAAACCGTTTTAAAACCAAATAAAGAAGATTATTGTGTTTACTGCTCTTTTGGAACACTTCTTTGCCCACCATAATACATGAATATAAAAATTGTGGAGATTCCAAATCTTGTTGAAAGTTAAAACTAGAAGAATAAGCATTGAATAAAAGAAAATATGTAGTATCTTTAACTAAGAAACCACTCATATACAAACTGTTAACAACACTAAACTGAATCAGCATGGGGAATTTAAATCAGAATATAGAAAATCATTACCTTAAAGAAAAGCTTTTTGAAGATATTATTAACCGTCTTAACGAACAAGGTATTAATCTAGAAAAAGTAAAAAGGTCAGATATTGCCGGAACTGATGAGTTTCATGTAAGGGGGGCAGTAGTGTCAAAAGAGCTTGCTAACAGCGTAAATCTTAAAGGAGCTTCAATTTTAGATGTAGGCTGTGGACTTGGTGGACCTTGTAGAATGCTTGCTGCCGATTATAATTGTGAAACGACAGGAATAGACCTCAGTAATGAATATATCAGGACAGCTAAAGCGCTTTCTAAACTTCTAAACTTAGACCGTAAAACTACTTTTGTTCAAGGAGATGCGACAAATTTACCGTTTGAAGATAATACTTTTGACGTAATTTGGACACAACACGTTCAAATGAACATCCCTAATAAGGAAACCTTTTATTCAGAGATAAGTCGAGTACTAAAGGTGGGGGGATACTTTCTATATTATGACATTTTAAGAAAAGAAGATGGAGAAATCAATTACCCCATGCCATGGGCAGGTACATCAGACCTTAGTTTCCTTTTTAAAGAAGAAGACATGGGGAAACTTTTAAATCAATATGGTTTAACAAAAGAGCAATCCACTGACCAAACACCAGCAGGAATTGATTTTTTCAATACGCTTGTAGCAAAACTGAAAGAATTTGGACCGCCCAAAATGGGCCTAAACGTTCTGATGGGTGAAACAACAAAACCGAAACTAATGAATCTCCTTAATCATCTAAAGAGTGGTGAATTAGAACTTAAAAGTGGCGTCTATAAAAAATAATGACAATTTATATTGAGTATAAAAACCAGACTAACCTATCTCAATACCTATCAACACATTAGTAAAACTTAATTGAAAATTTAAAATATTCCTTAATCTACTATTCACACTTACACTACTTTTTTGATAACGGTAAAATTGAAATTAAGCACGTGATATAACATCATAAACAATTGAAATGACTGGTGTTTTAATATTAGAGAATTCAGAAAATTACACCAATCTATAAATGCAAACGAAAAAATTGATATAAACATAGTTTTAACAGATAATAACATGGTCAATCTCTAACTTTTTGATTTAAAATTTGAAAGGTATGAAAGTACACTCACTGTAGTTTACACTTTTTTTGTATTTTTGTCTAAAAACAAAAGAAGTTCATTACAAGGTCTTCTATTCTCACATATAATTGATAAAATGGAATTAGATTACATAGGAAATATAAATGAATATGGTGAAAGTGTTGTTAGACTTTACAACTTTGACAAGTCTGAATCTATTAAGTTTAGAGATTTGATTGAAGAAATTATTGTAAATAGAGCATTGAAACTAGACCTTTCACAAGTAGATTTTATTGAAGGACGTAATTGTAATTTAATTCTTGGCCTATTTAAAACGGATGAAGGCATCCTTAGTAATGACAACCAAACGTTTTATTGCGCCTTAACATTAGAAGGATTTAAAACCATGTTAACCTTATTAGAACCATTCTGTAAAAAAGAAACTAAAGGTCATCAATATTTATATGAAATAGATAATCCTATTGACTTTTTATTTTCTCCTGCTGGCACTTGGTAAATGACATTTGAGTCTGCTCTAATTAAAATTAAAGAGCAACTTTAGATAGGGTTATTTATAATCCCTCCTGATAAGCTTATTCAGATTTTCACAAAACATTTACTACGTAAAATTTAAGAGTTATTTTACACTCCTTCAATGAATTACAACTAAACATTTGAGGTTAAATCAAAATGTATTTCTTTAGCTACCTGTGCGGATATAAGTCATGACGGTATCCTAGTCAAGCCAAAACAAATGTTCAATTTATTTAGTAAGTTTATTTTACTAAGTAACAAGACCGAGTAAAGACTATAAACAATTAAGTTATACCGCTAAAAAGCATTCTAATATCGCATTATTCGGTCAACTTTTGAAAATAAAATCAGGAGTGAAAAGAAGTTTTTTCGATTTCTAATGACGTATTAATAGATAGCTTAAACTCAAAAGACAAAGGATTATTATTAGTGGAAATGAATAATCATCATAGAAAACAAAAAAAATGAGTAAATTACCATACTAACTAATAGAATTAAGAACCAAAATTAGCACTCCTATAAAATTAAATAGATGTATACAAAAAAAGTTTATAAGTTAAAAGACATGGCAAAATGGACTCGATTTGAGACCTTGTTGTTTTTTGTAATAATTTCAGTATTCGTTGGATTATATTATTTCCTAAACTTAGAATGGTTAAGAATTCCCTGGACTCCAATTGCATTAATTGGTACTGCGGTAGCTTTTGTTATTGGGTTTCAGAACAATGCCGCATACGGTAGAATATGGGAAGCCAGACAAATTTGGGGAGGAATAGTCAATACGTCTAGATCCTTTGGAATGTTTGTACAAGATATGGTTAACAATGAATATGCTACTGAAAAGTTGTCATCCGAAAAATTACAAAATGAAATAAAAACACTTACTCATAGACATATTGCTTGGATGACAGCTTTAAGACACGCTATGCGAGAGGCTAAACCATGGGAGACTGTAATGCATGAAAAAACTAATAAAGAATGGAATAAAATGGTGCAACCGCCAGAGTGGAATTCTGATCTCATAGATGACCTGAAACCCTATCTTTCAGAAGAAGATTTAGCCTATGTTCTGAGTAAAAACAACAAACAAACGGCTATACTTTACTTACAATCTCATCATCTTAAAGTGTTAAAACAAAAAGGAGTTATTTGGGAATTTTCATTTCTAGAATTAGAAAATGTATTACAAGAAATGTTTACACTGCAAGGTAAGTCCGAACGAATAAAAAATTTCCCTTACCCACGTCAATTTGCAACATTAAATCATTATTTCATGTGGATTTTTGTTTTATTATTACCTCTGGCAATCGTACCTCAATTTGCAGAAATTGCTAGAGAAATAAGCTTAACTCAGCCTATAATCAGTTCTTTTTTTGTAAGTCTGTCTATTCCTTTTTACGTGGTAGTATCATGGGTTTTTCACACTATGGAAAGAATTGGTAGAACTGGTGAAAATCCCTTTGAAGGCTCAGCTAATGATGTTCCAATTTCAACTATAGCTCGTGGAATTGAAATTGATTTAAGACAAAACTTGGGAGAAGATTTGGAGGATATTCCAAAACCGTTTCCAGTGATTTATGATACTCAGATGTAACTTCTAATAGTCGTAAACCAACTTAATTTTTAGGTACTCATTAGTATTCTTAGACTAATTAAAACCAGAGAATAAATAAACCTTATTCTCTTTTTTTATAAAAAATTTAGTTCAGTTGTGATAATTTAAACTTTTCTGCGAATAATATAGAAACGATACATACATGAGCAAGGAAAAATTCATAGCAACTATAAAGGACAATCAAAATTTAATTTATAAAGTCTGTTACACATACTGCTATAATATTGACTTGAGAAAAGATTTGGAACAGGAAATACTTTTACAGTTATGGCGTTCCTTTTCTAATTTTGACGGACGCGTTAAAGTTTCAACATGGATGTATCGCATTGCTTTAAACACCGCCATTTCATTTTTGAGAAATGATAAGAAATTTGAAAATCAAAAACTATCTTTTGATGAATCTATTATCACTTTTCCTACTAATGAATATGAAATAGAACAAGATGAAAATGTAAGTCTCCTTTATGAGTTTATTAACCAATTAAATGAATTAGACAAAGCTTTGATTCTACTTTATCTAGATAACTTTAAATATAAAGAAATATCTGCTGTGTTAGGCATTACAGAATCCAATGTAGCCACAAAAATGCAGAGGATAAAAAACAACCTTAAATCACAATTTAAAACACACTAAAATTATGGAATTAGATATATTAAAAGAAGCGTGGACAACACATAACAAAAAATTAGATCAAAACTTAAAATTAAATGAGACTTTGTTAAGAAGACTGAATTTGGACAATGCCAAAAAGGAAATGAATAAACCTTTACTAATGGAATTAGTAAATACAAGTTTTCAATTCTTGGTAACGTGTTATGTATTGATTTTATCGTTTCAAATGTCAGAAGATTCACTATTTAGCATTCCTGGGTTTATATCTGTACTATTAGCGGTTGGGTTTATGACTATGGGTATCATTAGAATTAAGAAAATGTTAAATCTTGATTATGATAATACATCAATCGTTACCCTTCAAAAAAAATTGGCTCAAACTAAAGTACTAGTCTTAAAATTTAGAAAAATAGAATACTTAATGTTGCCTTTTTACACTATCACATTAGCACCAATTTTATTAAAAGGCTTGTTAGATCAAGATATTTACAGCATGATTCAACAGACATACATGCAAGTTATTGTAGCGATTGGAATTGTTGTGATTGTTTTATTAACGCTTTGGTCAAATAAGTTTTATTATGATCGAAAATTGAAAAGTGCCGAACAGTCTTTATTCGAATTAATAAAGTATGAGAAAGACAATCAGTCAATCGTATAATAAGTAAAGTTTATTTATTAAATCAACAGAATTTCAATACAATTAAAGGAAGTGTTATTTCCTTTAATTGTATTATTTTCAACATTTAACATTGTTCTCTCATCCATAAAACTAAAAGTTGTTAGTTGAAATAAAAATGTTAACTTTAGGTAAGTACTAGATTTCTAAATTCAACGTATACAGAATAAATCAATATAATTATGGAGTTTATATTAAAAACAACATTCAATACAACTGCTAAAACAATTTATAACGCATGGCTTTCAAGTGAAAAACATACGGAAATGACAGGAGGCTCGGCAACTATTTCAGCTAAGATTGGAGACCCTTTTTCAGCTTGGAATGGCTATATTAGTGGTGAAAACATTAATTTAGAATTAAATAAACGAATTGTTCAATCATGGCGAACTTCACAGTTTGGTGATAGTGAACCATATTCACAACTAGAAATACAACTAAAAGAAATTAATGGGAAGACTGAACTTACATTAGTACATAGTAATTTACCCGAAAGTGGAGAACACTATAAACAAGGCTGGGAAGATCATTATTTTGAACCAATGAGGAATTACTTCTCCGAATAAACACATAATTAAGTAAACATACTATAACTACAACTAAAATTCATGAATTATAATAATCGAAAATTTAGACCATTATCAAATTCAGAGAATGGTGAAGTTTCAAATGATATGGTTTTTCATTACAAACAAACGAATAACATACTGACTTGTACATATCACGGCTCTAAAATAATATCAGGACATTTAATAGGTACCGTTGACAACAGTGGTAATATAGACATGAGTTACCATCAAATTAATCAAAATGGGGAATTGATGACTGGTACTTGTTATTCTAAACCAGAACTATTAGAAAATGGGAGAATTCGATTATTTGAAAATTGGCAGTGGACATCAGGAGATAAATCAAAAGGAAATTCAGTTCTAGAAGAGCTATAAACTTTACCGAATATATCATTTTAGTAACTATATAATTAAGTAATTAAACCTGATTTTTTTGTAATTTAAACTCAGATTCTCAGGTTATGAAATACACTGATGAACTACCTTCTATTTCAATCGAATCAGTAAAAAATTTTTAAAGAATTGCACTGTTTATTCAGAACAATTGATTTGGCTATTGGACAATAATCAGTAAAAGTCAAGCATATATTTAGGATGGTGTAGGCTAAAATTAAATGAAGAATTTTTAATTGATTTAGGTTTCCTATTTTCAAAATTAATTTGGCAAATGTTTTAAAAATCAAACTATTAAATCGTAATTAGATTATGATTTGAAATAGTTCTGATAGTATTGGCAGATTATCATCTGAGAACAAAGCATCAAATATCTTATATAAAAAATATTAACTTGTAAAATCAATTCAAATTATAATTTATTTTAAAATAATTGTTTTGGGCGATTAGTGTAATACATATTTAATATGTCAAATCAATTCTTAATTTAATAAATTTAACCTATATTTATAATAATTAAAAACTAAAGCTAAATGACTTATCCATATATACCTTTCGGACTCCTTTCAGCATTTATAGTTTATGCTGCATTCCTTTTATTTATAAAGAAAGACGTCAAAAAGTTTAAATCATTTCTTTATCCTGGTCTCTTCTTTTTTGGAATTTGGGCAATTATTTATTATTTCCTAATGAATTAAATGTTAATCAATTGAAACTATTTAATTTATCTATACTTATTTTTACACTTACTATACTTGGATGTGAAAGACCTGTTGATAGTACAACTAACCGTGTTACAAATAACGTTACTCCTACGCACAGTAAACTATATAAACTAATAAAAGAAAAAGATAGTTTACTTTTTGACATAGGGTTTAATCAAATAGACACTTTGCAAGTTCACGCTCTAACAGCTGCAGATTTTGAATTTTATCATGATCAACATGGTGTAACTGACACAAAATCTGAATTTATAAATAATATAAATAGCATTCGAGAATTACCTTTTAAAACCTGGCGAATTTTAGTAACAGAATCAATGGAAGTTTTTCCTTTGTACAAAGAAAATAGTAAAATATTGTATGGTGCCATTCAAAATGGGATTCACGATTTTTACCAACACCATAAAGGAGAAGAACCACGTAAAACAAATACAGCTAGATTCACACATTTATGGACCATTGAAAATGAAGTTTGGAAATTAAAACGGGTTATGAGTTATGATCATCAACTCCCCCAACACCTCACTGATCAATAATAGAACCGTAAACTAACAACAGTATTAAAAATGGAAAGAAAAATTATTGTATTTGGAGCTACAGGACATACGGGAATTAAAATCTGTGAAGAATTGAATTCAGTAAATTTGAATCATTCTGTATTTGTACGTGCAGGTTCTGAAGGTAAAATAAACACACCAAGTACAGTTATAATTGAAGGTAATGTACTTAATAAAACGAATATTGAATCTACTTTTGAAAAACAGCACTACACAGATATAATAATAGCCTTAGGAAGTCGTGATTTAAAAGATCACAATATTCGTTCAACCGTTACAAAGTACATTGTAGACGTCTTAAAGAAAAATAATACCCACAGTAAACTACATGTAATTAGTACGCATGGTGTTGGCGACAGTTGGGATAGATTAAGGTGGTATGAAAAACTCTTCTCAAACCTGTTTTTAGGCAAAACTATGAAAGACTACACCATGCAAGAAGAATATACTAAGTCCAACAGTGGTGGATGGCATATTATTAGACCTGTTGCGTTAAAAAGCGGATCCAAATCTGGTAAAATTAACGAACAAACGGGAGGTCAATTACCAGAAAGTAATATTACAAGAGCTGACCTTGCTAATTACCTTGTTGAAAGTATGCTATCTAATAAAAGAGGTGCAAATTCAATTTGCAAGGGATAAAGTCTTAATCTGCTTCTCGCTATAAGTAATTTAAATGTGATAGTATTATATACCTTTCCAATTTGACAAAAAAAATGACAATCAAAACCATATTAAATACGACAAAACATAGACCTTGGGGAATACCTAATACAGGTTGGAAATTTTATCAAGAATGGAATAATGCCCTTTTTCTTCACTGGCAAGTTGACCTAAATGAGTTGAAAAAACATATTCCAGATGAACTCGAAATAGATTTGTTTAACGGAAAACCTTGGGTATCTGTAGTTGCATTTACAATGGAAAAAATTAGACCTAAACACTTACCCTACTTCCCTCCTATCTCAAATTTTGATGAAATTAACATTCGAACTTATGTTAAATCAAGACATAAAACGGGAGTTTACTTTTTAAGCATTGAAGGTGGAACAAAATTGTCTTGTAAAATTGCCAAAAGAATTTCTGAATTACCATATCGATATTCAAAAATGAAAAGAACTGAAAATAAATTTAAATCCTATAATACTGAATTTAATGATGCCTTGGATATTGAATTTGAAATAGGCAAAGAACTTATAAAGAAGGAAGAGTTGGATATTTGGCTTACGGAAAGATATGCCCTTTTTCAAGATACAAAACATGCCATTAACGAATTTGAGATACACCATTTAGAATGGCCAACACAAGAACTAAAATTAGATAAGCTCGATTTCAATTATCCGAGATTTGAAAACCTTATCCAAAATCAACCAAATAAAATACATTATTCAACAGGTGTAAACGTATTAGCTTGGCCAAAAGAAACCACAAATAGGCAACGGCACTAAATAATAGAAGTTAAATAGATTTAATACATCTTACTTTTTCACCTCAACACAGATAGTTCAACTAACAATTCCGGATGGGCCATACGCGCTTCAACACATGCTCTTGCTGGTTGAAAACATTTGCACCCTAGGTATCCTAAACTTTATTCACTACTGAAAAACATTTAGTATCTCATAAATAAACAGTTACCAACAATAAGTACTTTTTATCAGCCCCTGGTATTTCAAGTAAATATTCAACTCTTTAAGAGCCGCTACCGTTTGCTCCTAATAGCTTTGGTAAAACCTTGAGAACTTGATTTCATAAGTTAATAGTTCCATTGTGTCCCACTATTTTACTCATTATTGGTGTTGAATCTATTCTTGTAATTAGCATACTCATTAGTTTAATTTAAGTCAAATGTAATATATAACCACAATTAATTTTAAATAAGCCTAATCACATAAATCAATCTAATTGACAATCATTTCATAGCGAAATTCAACTATTTTAAACGCATCATTTTTATTTCTTTTGAAAACGTAATGTACCTTTTTTTGTTTTTATAATATAAGTACCTATTGCCAAATTAGAAACATCAAATGCAATCTGATTATTATCGTTATCTCGAGTTACTGTTTTAGAAGTTACATTCTCACCTAACAAATTGAATATTTTACACTCTCCAACATCAGAACTTATCATATCAATAGTTAAATAGTCAGTAGTGGGATTAGGAAATAGTAAAACATTCAATTTTTCATTGGCTTCAAAATAAACAGATTCAATCTTAGAATATGAATAATTACCATTAAAATCTGTTTGCTTAAGTCGGTAATAACATACTCTATTATATGGATTCCGATCTATATAATTGTAATTAATTGTTTTAGAAGAATTTCCAGCTCCTTTTATTTTTTTCAAAGCATTCCAAGATAAACCATCTTGTGAAACTTCAATCGTGAAATAGTCATTATCATTTTCAGATGTTGTTTGCCAATTTACCGTTACATTGCGTTCAACATTATCTTCAACTCTTACAGAAAACTCAGATAATTCTATAGGCAATGGACTCACAAAGTTAATTGCAACTTGCTGCCCCACCCACCTTTCTGTTTCTGAAGCTATTGCGTTTCTAGGTCCTGTAGAACCTGCCGAAATCATTTTGAAAGAAGACATCATATTTGACGGTAAACCTTCAGTAGTATTAGGGTCGTCATACCTTTCAGTTGTAGACACCGCAGCTGTATAAGATGCATCTTTTTTATTTGTATAAAAACAAAGTATTAGTGCATTATTAGAAGAAGTTGTTATTGAAGGCGCTGTGGTCGTGATTCCAGAACCAGTCGCTCCCATAAATACATCAATTGGAGAAGCAACACTTACATTTGAAATTCTAGAACAACCAATTGCCCATTTCGAACCATTTAAAATTCCGAAAGTATATGAGACAGGTTCAGATGCAGTAGCTACTTTATAATAAGTAACCATACCACAATCAGTCGAATTATTTGTTTTAAGGATAACAGTCCATCCAGCAGGGGGGGTTATAGTCTCCGCAGTTCCTTTTTCATACATAAGTCCGATTACCAATAAATCGTTTAAAACTGTTCCTGTTGGCTTAGAGATAACTGCACCACCTGCCCCACCTGTATTTGTAATTGAATTTTCAAAAGTTGGTTGTCCAAAACAGTCTTTTGCATTTAAAAACAAAAAAGTTAAGGTGAGTAATAATATTCGAATTTGTAATCTATTATTTTTCATAGTATATGATTTTAACAAACATAAATAATGGCTTTTTTTACTTGAATTTAATCCCATCTTATTTATGATACAAATTACGCAATATTACCTGAATTGGCAAAGAAACATTTCCTAAAAAACCTATTTATTCTTAACCTAAAAAGAAAATAGAAATACAACAATGGAGAAGTTTTAAATATTCAATTAGTTCAAATCAAATTCGACTTAAACTTATCTCAAAATAAAGTATATTTGCTCAGAAATAAACTTAACGTATTTTGCTAACTCATTTTCAATATTTTTCGACTCCTATAACAGAATATGAACTTCCAAGTAAGTTTACATTTCCGTTTTATTATGAACCACATGTATTATGCAAAATAGCGTCAACTGAAGTTCAAAATTATTTAAAAACACAAACAGACTTTAAGCATAATTTTGGATTAGAGATTTCTAAAAAAGGAATGCCAATTGGTAAAATGTTTGGTGTATTAGTTGTACAAAATCAAAAGAACGAAATTGGGTATATTACTGCTGTTTCTGGAAAATTAGCAGAAACAAATAGTCATAAAAAGTTTATTCCACCCGTGTTTGACATGCTTGTTACCGACTCCTATTATTTACGTCAAAAGGGTGAATTGAATACTGTAAGTGATGCTATTGAAAGCTTAGAAAATAATTCTGAATATAACACATTAATAGCTAAATACAAATCAGAAGGTGAAAAAGCAACGGCTGATATTCGTGAGAAAAAAGAAGAACTCAAACATGCTAAAACTGACCGTGATTTAAGAAGAGATAAAGCTAGAACAGAATTATCAGCAAAAGCATTTACTATTCTTGATGACCAATTGAGCAAAGAAAGTTTAAAAGCTAAACATTTTTTTAATAATGTTAATAGATTTTGGGAGTATACCTTAGCCCCCATAAAAGAAAAATTATCTGGTTTTAAAACACAAATTACGTTATTAAAAACAGAACGTAAAACTAAATCAATTGCCTTACAACAGTATATATCTGAACAATATCATTTTTTAAATTCAAAAAAAGAAATTAAAAACTTGACTCAATTATTTGCTGATACTCCAGTGCAAAACTTACCAGCAGGATCTGGGGAATGTGCAGCACCAAAGTTATTACAATATGCTTTTTTGAATGATTTAACCCCCATTGCCATGGCAGAGTTTTGGTGGGGACAATCGCCAAATAAAGAAATTAGAAAGCATAAACAGTTTTACCCAGCTTGCCAAGGAAAATGTAAACCTATTTTAGCGCATATGCTTGACGGAATTGAACTAGATAAAAACCCATTAATAGTAAATCCCGCCATTGGTAAAGAATTAGAAACCATTTTTGAAGATGATGATTTGATTGTGATTTATAAACCAGAGGAGTTTTTATCCGTACCTGGTATTGATATTAAAGATTCTGTGTACACTCGAATTAAACACCAAATAAAAAACATTACAGGCCCAATCATAGTTCATAGATTAGATATGTCTACCTCAGGATTATTAGTACTGGCTAAAAATAAAAAAGCCCACAAACATTTACAAAGTCAATTTATAAAACGAACCATTAAGAAGCGATACACTGCTTTATTAGATGGTATTATAAAAGACGATAACGGAACAATTGATTTACCATTAAGAGTAGATTTAGATGATAGGCCAAGACAATTGGTATGTTTTGAAGATGGAAAACCATCCACAACCAAATGGGAAGTTATTGAACGTAAAGACGGTAAAACAAAAGTACACTTCTACCCTATTTCAGGGCGTACACATCAATTACGTGTCCATGCCTCTCACAACTTAGGACTGGATACTCCTATTTGTGGTGATGATTTATATGGACAAAAATCTAATCGTTTATATTTACATGCCGACTCCTTGGAATTTATCCACCCTGAAACAAAAGAAGTGATGAAATTTAATAAAAATGCTGACTTTTAACACAAATATAATATGAAAATCATTTCAATATTAAGTCTAATACTGGCTTTTGTAGCTTGTAAGGTTAGTAAAGAGACAACAGAAGTTCGTAGATTTGAATTAATAGGTGTTTATAAATGTAATGCACCTGAACCCATGAAAAACCATTATATTATAATTGACACCACCAACTATATATATAATGGAACATATTTAGGTACTGTATGGATGGATAGTACTGAACAAATTTATTATGAAGGCTTCATAGAAAATTTAATTATTAAAGACACAACAATTAATTTTAAGCTTAACAAGTCCGGGATTTATAAAGAAGTGGACTCAACACTAATGGATAGCTCTTCACATTTCATAAATTTTGAAGGCAAAATTACTAATAAAGGTTTTATAGTAAATTGTACGTCTAAATATGTAAACTGCTGGGGTAGTCAAATGGAATTTAAATATGACAAGCCAGTTACTCGCTATTAATCCTTATAAAATAAAGACAATGCAAGATATCTATTACGATTTACAAGCACGTATATACAAATTTTGTGAAACTGACCTTTCTAAATTGGAAAGTGAAAAAGAATACAACTCTATAGTTACAGAGTTAACTAAACCAGAAAATTCAGAATGTTTAGAAGATGATCAAAATCATTTTTTTTTGATGATAGACTATCATACCAAACGACATATAAAGCATATTACTTTCAAATCCTTTATGCTCCAAGAATTACCTAGTCCATCAATAAGAATAGGTATTGTTCCTGTTAATTTCAAAAAGGAAGATTACAATTACATGAAAAAATTGGCGAACAATACAAAAAAAACAATTCAAGAATTGGCTGATTTTATGTGGTGGAATAAATACTCTGTAACACGTTCTGTCAATTTCAAAACAGGAGAAATAATTGAACTATCCACTCGAAACCCGGAAGGTACTTTTAACTTTAATAAACTCCCGCCGATAACCAAACTAAAGCAATTAAATATAATGTCAATTTCACATGTTACAGATGAGGTTGTTGACTTTAATACAATTAGTAATTCCTCATTGAGCCTTGAAAAATTGGAAATCTCTTCCCTAAATAAAGTCAAAAAAATTGTTCTAATTGGGGCTATTGAAGAATGTAAATTTGATTTCATAGAAAATTTGGACATACTTGATTTAACAGGAGTTGATCTGGTTAATTCATATTTATTCAAAGCTTCTTTTTCAAAGAATAATGGAGAATGTATTATAACAGATCTACAAAAAAATTACCCCTCTACTTTTTCAAAATTCAAGTGGAAAAAAGAAATTGTAAGTTCTTCAAGTGAAGAAATTGAACGATATGTTGCAAGTTACAATTGGGATAATGGAATAAAATTTTTGAAATGGGCAGTTAAACACCCATTATGTGATAAGGGGACTGCTTTAGACACATATTGGCTTGGTAATCCAGCTTGGTTTACTCAATTTAAAACCAAAAAAGAGACAGAGAGTTGGAGTCAAGATAACTATGCACTACTCACTATTATTGAGAAAAGAATTAAAAAAAATGACTTTAAAACTAATGAATTCAAATTTAACATTAACGTTTTTCTCAAAGACAAGCCTATTAAATATCCTGAAAATAAAATCAAAGAAATACCAACATACATGTTTATAAATGACACTAATCATTAATTTATATCAAAACACTATAGATTCAGAAACTAATTTAATAGTTATAAATGAAAACAATACAAAACAGGAGTGATGTCAATCAATTGGTGAATGTTTTTTATGCTAAAATTAGAAAAGATGACTTATTAGGTCCAATTTTCAATAAACACATAATAGACGAACAATGGCCTGAACACCTTGACAAATTAACTGATTTTTGGGAAACTAATTTATTTGGAGTTCCTAAATTTAAAGGAAACCCAACAGCGAAACATAGAAATGTAGATGCGGATATGAACCACTCTATTAGTCAAGTTCATTTTGGAAAATGGTTGCAGCTTTGGTTTGAAACCATTAATGACTTATTTGAAGGCGAATTAGCAGAAAAAGCAAAGGATGCTGCAAGAAAAATGTCAACTGGTCAGTTTTTGGCCATATGGAGTCATAGGCCTCACAACAAATAAATTGTAAGCACAATTGTTTAACGTAAAATGACTTTATTTATTGAAAAATAACTCATCAAAATTTTAGCCTGTATTGAGTTTATCTAAGCCTGGTATTAAAAGAATAAAATGAAAACCTTGTCTGCAATCAAGCTAGTTAAAACACCTAAACGCTAGCTCAAAAGTTCTGTGATTCGAACTTTCGAACTAACCTTTACAAAAGGTTATAATTAATTATAAACCTCAACTTTATCACTTAGTAATTTTAAATCAGCCAATACAAATGCGGTCACTGCTTCAATTACTGGAGGAACACGTAATGCAATGCAAACGTCATGTCTACCTTCTACAATGAGTTCCTCAATTTGATTGTTTTCAAAATTAAATGTTTGCTGCGGTAGAATTATACTTGAAGTCGGTTTTACTGCCACCTGGAACTCCAAGTTATTCCCATTACTAATCCCCCCGTTAATACCTCCAGAATGATTAGTTTCTGTTTTCCCTTCAGCATTGATTATATTGTCATTATGTTGGCTACCAGTCATCCTTCCGGAAGAAAATCCGGCTCCAAATTCGATTCCTTTAATAGCTGGTATAGAAAAAATAGCATGACTCAGCACAGCATGTACAGAATTAAAAAATGGTTCTCCTAAACCAACAGGCATATTTGAGACTTCACACTTTACAATCCCACCAATTGAATCACGAGAAACAATAGCTTTATTTATAGCTTCTTCTATATTTTTTTCTCCTCCTGCTTCAATAAGCTGAGCAGATACTTTAAGACTAGGAATTATTTTCTTTGCTATTCCGCCAGCTGCTACTAAAGCTACAGTCAGTCTTCCTGAAAAATATCCTCCACCTCTGTAATCATTAAAGCCATTATACTTTTTCATGGCTACAAAATCCGAATGTCCAGGTCTTGGATGTCTAATTAAGTTGCTGTAATCTTTTGACTTTGTGTTACTATTGTCAAAGAGTATTGTTATTGGAGCTCCAGTTGTTTTATTATTAAACACTCCACTAATTAGTTTAGGAAGGTCACTCTCCTTTCTTGGCGTAGTCCCTTTTGCCCCACTTTTCCGTCTTATTAAATCTGGTAACAAGTCCTCTTCTGACAACCTAATTCCAGGGGGGCAACCATCAATAGTCACCCCTACAGATTTCCCATGAGATTCTCCAAATAGACTCATGCGTAATTTTCTTCCAAACGTGTTCATTTAATTTATTTTTTTGTTAATAGGTTATAATCTTCAAAAAACTCAGGATAGGACTTCCCAATCGCCTCCGATTGTTGAATGGTAATTTCTTTTTCTGAAATTAAACTAGCAATGGCTCCCATCATTGCAATTCGGTGATCATTATGTGAATGTATTTCACCACCCTTTACCTTACCACCAGTAATATGCATTTCGTCACCTATCAATTTAATGTCTATTCCTAATTTAGTCCATACGTTTTGAAGTACCTCAGCCCGATTACTTTCTTTATGTGTCAGTCTACTCACCCCTTTAATTACAGAAACACCCTCACAAGCCACAGCCAAATTTGCAAGCGGAGGGAACAAATCAGGTGTATGTGTCGCATCAAAATAAAAATTATTTAATTTGTTTTTCTCTACTCGAATACTATTTTTACCAAGTGTAACCTTTGCTCCTACACTTTTTAGTACATCAATAATTTTAACATCAGCTTGTTTTGAATTAGGATTAATATCTGTAAGCGTAACATCACCAACTATGGCTCCTCCAACTAAATGAAAAGCCGCTCCACTCCAATCTCCTTCTATTCGGTAAGTCCTTCCTTGATAATTTTGAGATCCTTCAATGTGAAACGTTTTATAATTCTCATGCGCAACCGTAACACCAAAACGTTCCATTATTTCTAAAGTCATATCTATATACGGTTTACTCTGAAGATGACTAACTTTCAGTCTACTAGACTTTAAAGCTTTAGGTAATGCAATAAGTAACCCCGTTAAAATTTGAGACCCTAATCTTCCATCAACACAAGTATTACCTCCTAACAAAGGTCCTTGAACTTGTATTGGTAACATTCCATTATCAGTACTAATATCTACGCCTAAACCACGTAATGGAGCTTCTAACGAATCCATAGGTCTAGTTTTAAGAGAACCTTCTCCTATTAATGTTAATGGTTCAGAATACAATGAAGCGATTGGGGTTAACATTCTAATACCTAAACCTGATTCTCCAACATTTAATTCTGTTTTTTTTATATTTTGAAGTGGAGTAATGGCAACTTCTTTATCGGACACTTTAACCGTAGCTCCTAAACTTTGAGCAACGCTTAACACAGCTTCAACATCATGGCAAAAACATGGATTCGTAATAATTGTATTTCCTTCCGCAAGCATAGCAATAGCAATAGCTCTTTGCATATAACTTTTAGACACCGGACTCTTTAAAGTGCCTTTATAGTGTTGTTTATTTTTTAATTCTTTCATCTAATTCTACACAAATTTCATTAATACCTTTATTTTCAACCTCAATTGTAATTCTGGCTAAAGCCTTATATTTTCCTTTTCTTGACTGATATATTTTTTTCGCTGTCTCTAATGCATTCGTTACAATAAGTAACGGACGCGTTCCTTTTTCAATTTGATTGAAACAATAGTCCACATCTGCTTTTAACCAAACACATTGCTTTTGCCCTTTCAATAGTTCACAATTGCGTTGATCCTTTACAATTCCGCCACCACAAGAGATAACAGCATTTTTTTCTAAAAGTGATTTACTCAACACTTGATGCTCAAGCATTCTAAAATGATTTTCTCCCTTTAATTTAAATAGTTCTGATACACTACAGCCTTCTCTTTTCTCTATAACTTCATCTAAATCTATAAATTTTTGTTTTGTTAATTTAGCATACGCTTTACCAATTGTAGTTTTTCCTACCCCCATAAAACCAATAATTACAGTAGAAGATGTCTCATTTACATCACATTCTAGTAAACCATTAAGGGCTTCCAACTTAGTAATAGTCAACTGACCTTTAGCAGTACTAAACTCTTGCAAAGTACTACAATATGTATATGGCGCTCCACAATATAAAGAAGCCAACCGAGTAATTTTACCTAAATCTCCCATTCCGAAAGCAATTATATTGTTAAACCGTTGGTATAAACTTAAAATAGTTGCATTATCTTTTAGACTATGAACGGTTGTACATATTTTCACCAAATTTGATTCATATTTTTGAGCACTTTTATAAATATCACAAAGTGCTTCAAAAGAAGGCGTTTTTGTATAGTTATGATAAGAAATTATTAGTTTGCACCCATGTAAAATCGTCAATTCCTTTAGTTTAACTATCAATCCTTCTGATCTTCTAATATCAACATCTATATAAGTTGCTCCATTTAATATAGCTTCTTTCAAACGCTTGTAAGTTGTTTGATTGTCTGCTCTACACGTAGCAACAAAATAGTTTTGCTTCCGATACAAGATGAGTCGTTCCTCTTTTGTTAACACACATAAATCCAATCTAAATTCCACAAAGTTAGAATGCTTTATTTGCTCCGAACACTCTTTGTATTCCCCAGAAACACAAAGACAATATTTATTCATTAAATTCATGAGACACTGAGTTTAGGAATATCCATAAGTAATTTAAAATCAATAGTATTTATTGTTACTTCTCCTATGTTATTTATGAAAACAAAATCTATTCCGTCTTGTTTTCGTTTTTTATCTTTTAGCATATGTTGTACTATTTCGCCCATAGGTAAAGTACATGTTGTTTCCATTTTTAAAGCATGTAATACTGACTCTATTCTCTTAGAAACGTCAGTAAAACAAAACCCCATTTCTACAGATAAGTTAGCCGCATACATCAAACCAATAGCCACGGCTCTTCCATGAGAAATAGCACTAAGAGATTCAATGGCATGGCCATAACTATGACCTAAATTAAGTTTTTTACGCTCTCCTTTCTCTAACTCATCTAGGGTAACGATCTTAGATTTTATTTCAATAGAACTCAACACAATGTGATGAATGACCGCTTTATCACCTTTCAAAATTTTAGGCCAATTAGCTTCAATGAATTCAAATAAACTTAGGCTACTAATTAATCCATGTTTAATCGCCTCAATCAATCCATTTTTTAGCTCGTCAACAGGTAAGGTTTGCAATACATCTAAATCACAGATTACAAAATAGGGTTGATTAAAAACACCTATTACATTTTTATAGCCTTGAAAATTGATTCCCGTTTTACCACCTATACTAGCGTCCACTTGAGCTAAAAGACTGGTCGGTACATAACCAAATTTAATACCTCTCATATAAATAGACCCGACATAACCTGTGATATCACAAACAATTCCTCCTCCAATTCCTACAAGAAACCAATGTCTATCTGCTCCAATCTTCAGCAGTTCACTTACTACATAATCTACTGTAATTTGCGTCTTTATTTTTTCAGTTAACCCAATAGTAATAACAGGTGTATTAGGAAACTTGTTTTCATGAAATTTCTTAACATTTAAATCTGTAATTATAACCATGGAGTTATGATAATCTTGGGGGATATAATTTAAGAGGTTACTGATGGACTCTCCTACCACTATTTTCGACTTATCGTAATTTTGTATCGTAATCATAATCTAATAATTAACTTCTTAAAATAATTTCTTGATTATTAATAGACTCTTGGTGTATCGATTTAAAAATAGATTCAATCAGTTTTTCACTAAGATCAAATTTCACTCCTTTTTCTACTCTTGAGTTTAGAATATCTCCCCAACGATTTGGCTGTAAAATTGTCATATTATTTTCCTTTTTGTAGGCCCCAATTTCTGCTACAGATTTCATTCTTTTTCCTATAATTTCTAATAAATCCTCATCATATTGATCAATTTGGAAACGCAAATCTTCTAAATTTGTTAAACTAATGTTATCTGGCTTTATTTCTCTTTTTACAAGTTCATTTAATAATTTATGAAGTGTTTGAGGCGTAATTTGTTGTTTTGCATCACTCCATGCGTCAATTGGGTTATGGTGTGCTTCAATTATTAAACCATCAAAATCTAAATCCAATGCTTTTTGAGAAATGGGTGCAATTAAATCTCTAGTTCCACCAATGTGACTTGGATCGCAAATAAGTGGAAGATCTGGAAATCTATTTTTAAGTTCAATAGGTATTTGCCATTGAGGCGAATTTCTAAATTTTGTACGTTCGTAACTAGAAAACCCTCTATGTATAGCGCCTATTCTTGTAATACCCGCTTGATTAATTCTTTCAAGTGCTCCAATCCATAATTCTAAATCTGGATTTATTGGATTTTTTACAAATACAGGAATATCTACCCCTTTTAAAGCATCTGCAATTTCCTGAACAGCAAACGGATTCACTGACGTTCTTGCGCCAATCCACAACATATCTACACCTGCTTTTAGTGCTTCATAAACATGTTTTACATTGGCTACTTCTGTAGAAACTAGCATACCAGTCTCTTTCTGTACTGTTTTTAACCAATCTAAACCTTCATTACCAACCCCTTCAAAAGAGTTTGGACGTGTTCGTGGTTTCCATATACCGGCTCTAAAGATAGAAACACCAGCTTTTTTTAATTCACGTGCTGTTGTAAGCACTTGTTCTTCTGTTTCCGCACTACAAGGTCCAGAAATAATTAGAGTGTCATCTATTGACATTCCCCATTCATTAATTTTTTTAATTTCCATTATTTTAAAATTTTACTGATTTTATTTGCTTTATTTATTAATAAATTAATTTCTGATGTATTTTCATTTTCAATTAATTGTTTAAACTTTGATAATTGATCAATATACTCTTCAAGGACTACTAGAATATTGTCTGAGTTATTTGTAAAGATGGACGTCCACATTTGAGCTGAACTTTTTGCCAACCTAACAGTAGAATCGAATCCACCACTAGCAAGATTGAAAATATCCTTTTCATTTTTTTCTTTTTCTAAAACAGTAATCGCTAAAGCCATTGAACTAATATGTGAAATGTGTGAAACATAAGCCGCATGTATATCGTGCTCAATTGCATTCATATAAATTATCCGCATATTTATAGCAACAAACAGTTCAGAAACTAATTTAAACGCTTTGTCACTGCTTCTTTCCCTTTCCACAAACACCACAGCTTTGTTCTCAAACAAATTCTCTATAGCAGCTTTTGGTCCTGAGTTTTCAGTTCCAGCCATTGGGTGTGTTGAAACGTAATTTTTTCGTTTGGAATGAACTGAAACTAATTCACAAACACTTCTTTTTATGGAGCAAACATCAATAACAACGTGCTGATCTACCAAATCCAACACTTGTGGTAACAACTTCAATGTTATTTCAGCAGAAACGGCCAAAATCACAATCTCAGAATTAGCGACAGCATCCTCTAATGATACCACACGATCAACCAACCCTTTTTCTATAGCCAATTTTGCATGTTCAGCATTAGCTTCAACACCTATGATTGAAGTTGTAAACCCATTTTTTCTTAACTGTATCGCTAATGAACCACCAATCAACCCAAGACCTATAACACTCACATTCATACTCTTATATTTTTAACTCTATTCAAAACTTCTTTTAATTGATTTTGCTCTACACATAATGAGAATCTAATATATTGGTCTCCATTTGTTCCAAAAACAGAACCTGGAGTAGCAAAAACATCATGGTTATAAAGGAGGTAATCTGACAGTTCCTCACCACTCCTTTGTGATGGATTCACTTTAGCCCAAACAAACATCCCTTTATGATTTTCATTATGAGTGCACCCTAACTGTTCTATGATTTCGTAAATGATAGCCGCTCTTTCATTATATTCCTGATTCAATTCATCAAACCATTCGTTACCCATTTTTAGTGCTTCTACAGCAGCAATTTGAATAGGCTTATACATTCCTGAATCGAAATTGCTTTTAACTTTTAATAGATGTCGAATATTTTCTTCACTACCGGAAACTACGCCAACTCTCCAGCCTGACATATTATGAGATTTACTAAGTGAATTTAACTCCAACACGTCATTATAATCAGTAGAACAAGAATGAATACTAATCGGTTTACTATTTAAAATCAAACTATATGGGTTATCATTTACTAATAACATTTCTTTCTGCTTTGCAAATTCAATTAACCGTGTTAAACATGCTCTCTCAGCAACCGCACCTGTTGGCATATTTGGATAATTAATCCACATAACCTTACAATTAAGAAGTGCCAATTTTTCTAATTCGGCTATAGAAGGCAACCAATCATTATCCTCTTTCAAATTATAGTACACCACATTTAGCCCTAACATTTTAGCAGATGAAGCATAAGTAGGATAACCTGGATTAGGAATGAGAACTGTGTCACCAGGATTACAGAACGCTAAATGAATGTGCATTATAGCTTCTTTGGACCCCATTAATGGAAGTATTTCTGTATCAGGATTAAGGTCTACATCATAAATTTCTTTATACCAATTGGCAAACCCTTTTCTTAATTCTGGAATTCCACTATATGACTGATACTGACTAGCACCTTCTTTTGAAATAGCCGCTTTCAAAGAATCTACAACAGCATTTGGAGTAGCTATGTCAGGACTACCTATTCCCAAGTTGATAATACCCTTACCACTCTCATTCAAGATTCTAACTTCGGCAAGCTTTTTTGCAAAATAATACGTCTTAATATTTGCAATGTTATTTGATAATTTCATTAGTTTATTTTTTTATTCTGATTTCTATAATTCCCGAGAATAGATAAGCTTTCTGTGTGTTTTTGAAGTTCTTTTAACATCATTTCATATTGGCTGAATTTTTCATATAACACATCTATATAAAACTGATAATGCCAAGGTTCTCCAACAATTGGTATGGATTCAATCTTGTTCATATCAATATTATAGTTGTGTATAACATTTAGAATATTAGCTAAACCACCTTTTTTGTTATTCAAAATAAGCTGTATAGAAGACTTATCAACAGCTTCAGTCTGCAACCCAACTCGTTTAAGAATTAAAAACCTGGTAAAGTTTTTGGTGTTAGATTCAATTTCTTCCTCAATAATTTCTAAATCATAATATGCTGCAGCAAGTTTACTTCCAATAGCTCCTGTAGTAATTAACTTATTTTCAGAAACATTCTTCATACTTAACGCTGTATCTTCCATATCAACCAATTTTATTTTGGGGTGATTTCTAAAAAACAATCTGCATTGATTAATTGCCATATAATGAGATTCGACCCTTTTTAAATCGGTTAATTTAACTCCTTTATTTACTGCTAAATTTTGAGCTATTCTAAGGTATATTTCACCTACAATAGTCAGATTCGAATTTCTAATGCGTTCAAGATTGGAATGAATTGTTCCCGAAATGGAATTTTCAATAGCCATAATCCCTGCATCTACGTCATTATTTTCAACAGAACTTATTACCTCTTCAAAAGTCAAGTTTTCTACTATTGATATCTTTTCAGAAAAATATAACCTTGCAGCTTCCTCATGGAAAGCACCTTTTATTCCTTGAATACTTATTTTCATAATATTATTTTTTTTGCATAAAAAAAGAGCCTTAGGTTTATCTAAGGCTCTTTTTATATATTATTTTTTTTATATAGCTACAACCTAAGATTCTCTTTATAAAAGAAACTAAAATAGAAAGCTGTATAAAATTGTTGTTTGTTCATTGTTATTTTTTTTGCATAAAAAAAGCCCTGCTAAAATTAGCAGGGCTTTAAATAGTATATATATAATATTAGCTCACTGCTTTAACCGAAGTTATAGAAGAAACTAAAATATTGTTTTTGTTTTATTGTATTATTCATTTGGGTACAAATGTAGTTCTTTTTCATTAATTAGCTATTTATTTTAAAAGATTCGTACTATTTTCAGATAAAAACTAACCCGAATAACTTGAAGTTAACATTCAAAACAACTAGCCTAAATCGATAAAACAATGGATTAGTAGTGTTCAAAACAACAATTATTAGAAGTAATAAAAATAATTCTTTTTTTACCAAATTAGGTATTCAAATTGTGTAAATGAACTTCTTTTACTCAAAGTTAATTGCTGGATATTGCAATAATTTGCCTATTAATAAGACTTATTAACTATAACGAACTTGAAGATTTAAAAGAAAACAATAATCTCATATCACATCTTTATTTACACTTCAATTTATACAAAATAGGGCACATTGGCACAAAAAAATAGAGGTTAGAATAATTATATTAATAAACCAAAGAACTTAAATTTCACATGAAGTTTGTTAGAACTTTATTTATTTCTAAATAACAACTTATACTAAAATAAAATATTTACATTTGACTTTCACGAACCATTCCAATATTATGAATAAAGTATTTTACATACTAAGTGCTTTATCTATAATTATCACATTATTGTTTCCAATTCTACACGATTATGTTTCCTATGAAAACCAGTGGAGCATTACTCTATCTGGACAAAGTCCTTGGATTGGAACTGGTAATGCGTATGGAATAACATACAATTTTTTTGGAATATTCTATGGTATTTATAACAAATTACCAAGAGTGTTATTTGTTTTAACCTATTTAGCAGCTGTATACTTTATCTTAACTTATTGTCAAAGTATAAAGTTCAAAAAAACAAATGCGGTACTTTATATTTTTATGCTCAATCCTTTATTTTGGATTTTTTGTGTTGCATACGGAAGTAATGATTCTTTTCTTGCTGGAATAACAAGTATTTCGATTATCGCTTTGATTCATTTTAAACCTAAAATTGCGGGCATACTTTTGGCTATTGGCAGTAATTTTAAATTCACCCCTCTATTCATAATTCCATTTTTAGTTTTAGAAAAAAAAGTTATTGATTACAAACTAATCATTGCATTTATTATTACGACAGTAGTAATTGTTTTATCTGGCTTTATTTTATGGGGTACTGATATCATTAATCCGTTTATTTTTGGCGCTGAAAGACCATCAAAAGTATTTTCAATTTTTAGATTTATAAGGGGTGAATTTCAACCTTTAAGTTTTATTGGAGTAAATAATATTGACCATTTTAGTATCTATTTCATGCTGTTTTCTTGGATATTAAGTTTAATAATTTACGTACGCTATTCATTTGATAAGTACTTAATGATTCTCTTTTCATTTTCTAATATTTTACTTTTTTATAAAGTTGGTCATCATCAATTTTTTATACTTTTACTATTTCTCACTATCTTAGCTTATGTTAAAAACTATGAAACAATAAAAAAAGACAAACCGTTAAAAATTAGCTTGATTATATTTTGGGCATGGCTATTTATTTTCACGGTACTATTTCCTCTGACAAATCATTATGCTGGTAATTATAATTTTATAAACGAATTTGTGGGGGGACCATTTTTCTTTATCCACTTAACTATGAATGGTTTCATAATAAGACATTTAATAAAATATTCGAATTTAAAAAATGAATTCAAAGAAAAATCACCTTATGTATAAAAATTTAGAAATGCTAATAATCACCTTTATCTTAGCTACATCTTTTGGCTTTAGTCAAACCAGTGAGATAAAAATAAAATTCATTGGAAACTGTGGATTACATTTAACAGATGGCGACTTAAATATCTATGTTGATTTCCCTTATAAATCTGGTGCATTTAATTATATGGAATATGACACCGCCGAATTGGATAGTATAAAAGATAATTCTATTTTCTTATTCACGCATAAACATCCTGACCACTATTCAATTAAGAACATGCGAAAAACATTAAGAAAAAAGCATGGAAAAAAATATGGAAAATGGAACCTTGATAAATTAGAAGAACTCTGTAAAACAATTCCAGAATTTAACATTCAAGCTATTGAAACAAATCATAGTTTATCATTTACGCATTATTCATATTTAATGACATGGCATGGTAAAAGGTTATACTTCTATGGAGATACTGAAACGCCAGACATTGCACTAACTATGAAAAACTTAGATTGGGCATTTGTACCGTATTGGACAGCAGTCCAATTAAATAAACTTAATCGTACGTTAGACACCAAAATGTTAGGCGTTTATCACTTTTACCCCACTATGAAAGTAAGTAACTCTAATCCAGATAAAGTAAAGTTATTAATTAAGCAGGGAGAACTAATTTCTATCCCTTATAAATAGGGTTTGGTTTTAAAATTAAAAAAGTAATAACTATAAAGTACAAGCATAAAACTTACACTTTTTTTTGTATTTTTAGGCACTCTTAAAATTAGTCTTTTCCAAATTTAATTATTAGCGGTCATCTAAATCAATTTAATTAAAACACATGCGTAAACAAAAGTATATCTATTCATTTAACTATGACCATACTGAAAACGATTTATGCAAGTTAGAATCGAAACATATATTTAATGAAGAAGAAGAAAATAAACTTTTGTTTTCTGATGTAAAAGTAGATCCGTCCTGCAGTGCTTTCATTAAAAAAAGATTGGATATTATATCATCTTCTAATGACTATACCACACTTATAGCTGATATTAAAAATAAAACTATTTGTATTGAACGTTTTAAAATTGAATATTTAGTTTTAGATGGTGACATTACCGAATATAACATACGCTTACAAAAATTAAGAGACATTGGTTTTAGCATTGAAGGAGAAGCCGATTATTACACCCCTACTACATTCTATGCGTTATGTCATTATGAAGGTATTTGGTATTTCGGTGAATTAATTAATAACAGTTTCGATTGGCATGAACACAAGCAAAAACCATATTCGTTTAGTAACTCCATAAGTATTGGTATTGGTAAAGCTCTCGTTAATATTGCAGCTCAAGCCGGTAAAGAGAAAAAACTATTAGATGCATGTTGTGGTGTTGGAACTATTTTACTAGAAGCCTGCTTTGCTGGTTATACAATTGAAGGATGTGACATTAACGAGAAAACATGTAATTATGCCCGTGAAAACCTAACTCATTTCAACTACATTGCTCCCATTCATCATTCCGACATAAAAGATGTCACTTCAAAATATGAAGCCGCCATTATTGATTTACCTTATAATTTATTCACTAAAGTTAGTGATGACACGCATGCACACATTATAGAATCCACAGTTAAACTCACAAATCGTTTGGTCATTGTTTCTACCACAGATATTACAAACTTAATTAACCATGCCGGTTTTACAGTAGTGGACTATTGTAGTGTAAGTAAAAGAGGAAAGAAAACATTTTCTCGAAAAATATGGGTATGCGAAAAGAAATCATAGTACAATAGCCAACTTTATTTTTTTTCAGCAAACCAACCTTATTCATCTTCAATTTACGGTTTAATTTAGGCTATATGTTATATTTGTATTTTTGGAATTGATACTAGCTTAAATTATTACTATATGTAAGCTATACCACATCAACCATTACTCACAAATTTAAAATTAAGCTATGCAAATTATTAGAAAATCGGATATTCAAACGACAAACTGGTCTGGTGGAACAACTTCTGAATTATTTATTTTTCCAACAACTAGTAATTACAAAGATTTAAATTTTGGATTCAGATTAAGTCGAGCTACAATTGAGATAGAACAATCTGTGTTTACCCCTTTACCTAACGTCAAACGTCAGCTAATGTTATTGGAAGGTGAATTGGAATTGATTCATGAAGGACAGCATACTAAAAAATTAAAACCATTACAGTTTGATACATTTTCTGGAGACTGGACAACTAAAAGTCATGGGAAAGCAACTGACCTTAATTTAATGATGCTTGGTAATACCGAAGGGTCTTATTCGGTTATGAAAGCCAAAAAGAAACAATTTCATAGCTACAAAATAAATCAAGATTTTACCGTATTTTATATTGCTGAAGGTACACTTCAATTTGAGGACACCACAATTGAAAAAGGAGAATTAGTTCTTTTTAACGGCCCATCAGAAAATGATTTTAAATTTAATTTATTAGCAGGTACAAATGTAGTTGTGGCTAGGATTAGTTTTTAGGATTCTTATTTTATACGTTTTGTTTACACGGTTTATCGGTCGTTTATCATTTTCTTTGGTATTACTGTAATTTTTTTAATTAATTTAGCGATAACTAAACATAAAACGTAAACAGTATGAACAAAATTAACAAAGCCTTACTTGGATTTACCACAATGGTAATTGCAGTAGGTTGTGGTAATGCGGAAGAGCACATTACCTCAAATGAAGCAATGGAAACCAAAATTATTACTCCAGCTTTTGACCTGAGCCAAATTGACTCGACAATTTTACCATGTGAAGATTTTGAAAGATATGCAGTTGGTAATTGGTTAAACGATAACCCAGTACCTGAATCAGAAAGCCGTTGGGGAAGTTTTAACGTAGTTCATGATGCTAACGAAATAAAATTACGTGAAATTGTAGAAAGTGCAGTAAGTGCAAAAGGTGATAAAGGGACAGCCCTTCAACAAGTTGGAGATTTTTATGCGTCCGCTTTAGATTCTACAACTACAAATGAATTAGGTATTACGCCAATTTTACCATTTATGGCTAAAATTGATGCCGTAACAAACGTGCAAGAATTAGTTGAAACAATGGCTGAATCAAGAAAAATTGGTTCTGGTTCAATTTTCTCTGGTTATGTTGGAACGGATTCAAGAAATAGTGCAGAATATATTATGCATTTATCTCAAGGTGGATTAGGTTTACCTGACAAATCATACTATACACCAACTGACGAAAGAGGTGAAAACATTTTTAACGAATATAAAAAGCACATTGCTGCTTTATTTGTATTAGCTGGTAAAGAACAAGCTGAAGCTGATAAATTTGCATTACATGTAATTGAAATTGAATCAGAATTAGCAGCTAACTCTATGGACAGAGTTCAAAGAAGAGATCCTGAATTAACATACAATAAATTAACTGTAGCTGAATTACAAGATTTATGTGGTGCTATTAACTGGACATCATATTTTGAAGTGGCTGAATTAAAAGGAATTGAAGAAGTTGTTGTTGGACAAGTTGATTTCATGAAATCTTTAAACGGTACATTAGCTAAATTTCCAATTGAAAACTGGAAAACCTATTTAAAATGGCATTTATTAAATGACATGGCTGGAAACTTAAGTGAAGATTTTGAAAAACAAAGCTTCTCTTTTTATGCGACTACTTTAAGAGGTACAAAAACCATGAAACCAAGATGGAAAAGAGCACTTTCTAAATCTAACGGAAACGTTGGTGAGCAAATTGGAAAATTATTTGTTGAAAAGCATTTCCCTGAAGAATCAAAACAAAAAGTATTGGATTTAATTGGAAACATAAATGTAGTATTTAAGGAACGTGTTCAAAAGTTAGAGTGGATGAGTGAAGAAACTAAGGTGAAAGCCATGGAGAAACTAAGTCAATTTACTTACAAGATTGGATACCCTGACAAATGGGAAGATTACAGTTCGGTTGACATTTCGGCTAATACATTAGCTCAAAATGTAATGAACATGAACTATTTTGGATATTTAAAAAATGTAAACCGTTTAGGTCAGCCTGTAGATAGAGATGAGTGGGGAATGACACCACAAACTATTAATGCATACTACAATCCAACAATGAATGAGATTGTATTTCCAGCAGCCATTTTACAACCTCCTTTCTTTAATCCTGAAGCGGATGATGCAATCAACTATGGTGGTATTGGTGGCGTTATTGGACATGAATTTTCGCACGGTTTTGATGACCAAGGGTGTAAATTTGATGGTGCTGGTAACTTAAATAACTGGTGGACTGAAGAAGATTTAGCTAACTTTAGTAAAAGAACTGCTAAATTGGTGAACCAATTTGATGGGTATGAAGTAGCAGAAGGAAACCATGTGAATGGAAACTTAACCTTAGGTGAAAACATTGCTGATATTGCTGGAATTACTTTATCTTACTATGCTTTAGAAAAAGCAATGGAAGGAAAAGAAGATCCAATGATTGGTGGTTATGATTACAAACAACGTTTCTTTTTAAGTTGGGCTCAAGTATGGCATTCTAATGCTAAAGATGAGTATTTAATTAACCAAGTTAAAACTGATCCGCATTCGCCAACACGTTACAGAACAAATGGACCATTAACTAACATGGTTGAATTTCAAAATGCGTTTGGATGTAAAGAAGGAGCTATGATTGCTCCAGACAGTTTAAAAGTTACAATTTGGTAAAAAACTAGTTATAAAAATTAAAATTTAGTCCTCACATTTTATGTGGGGACTTTTTTTTATACATTTTTTTTAATCAAATTTATTTTGTTACTTATCAATATTTTTGAATTAACTAACTATATAAACCATTTAAAAACCTAAAACACATGAAAATTTTACTATTAAAATTCAGTTTACTAGCACTACTTGCTTTTGGCTTCACCACTACCCCATCAACAGTTAATAAAGCAGAAGTTAAAGCTAAACAGGCTGCTACATATTGTAAAGCAAATGGATTTAATACTGACTTTTGCATTTTAATTGACATGAGTATTCACTCTGGTAAAAATAGACTGTTTGTATACGATTTAAAACATGATTCCATTGTTAATGAAGCCTTATGTGCACATGGCAGTTGCAGTAATTTACCAGGTAAAGATGAGTATGATCCAAAACCAACATTTAGTAATACACATGAAACGTTGTGCTCCTCATTAGGAAAATATAAAATAGGAAAAAGAGGCTATAGTAATTGGGGGGTACACTTCAATTACAAATTACATGGCTTAGAAGCTACCAATAAAAACGCTTATGCCAGAACCATTGTTTTACATTCTTGGGAAGAAATGCCTGACAAGGAAATTTACCCAGCGTATAGCCCTAACAGTTGGGGTTGCCCTATGGTATCTGATAATGAAATGAGAGCGTTAGACAAACGTTTAAAACCAAGTAAAAAACCAGTTTTACTCTGGATTTATAAGTAACATAATTTAGGGGCGTTTGCCCCTTTTTTTCTTATATTGACATTTGTCAGTTCATTATTATAAATGTTTCAATTTAAAAATGCTATATTTGGATTGTACCCTATGAACTAAAGTACCATTTGTAAATATTTGTAAGCGTTTACAAACGGAAAGACACTTGATTTCATTAGGGTTTAAATAAAAAAATTAAAAAAACATATAGCGCGAGTATAGTTAACGTTAACTTTATTCGGTTGTTATAGATAATACAATAAACATGAAGAACATTATAATCTTTTTAGTATCTCTTACCTGCCTATACTCTTGTTCAAATGAAGGGTCAAATTACTCAGGATTAACTGAAATAAATATTTCGAAAACTAATGCAATAAATGATTACTATGAAAAAATAGATAAATGGAATATTGAAAATGTTAATTGGAGAATGAAGTTTCTTAAAAAATTTACGACCATCTATCGAATAGGCTTTGATTCTTTAAATAAATCTATTAAAAATAGAAACTTAGATTTATTTACTGAATCTAAAAGTAATATATTAAATGAAATATCTTCTTTTTTGGAACATACCACGGAAGTAGAACCATGGGTTAATAATCAGTACTTTTGGGTTATAGAGAAAGCTAAAGATGACATTAGTAAACTAACGATTTCTGAGAAACATATTGAAATTGAATTAATGGAATCACATGAAATAGAAGAAAGTCTCATTTCGACATTTTATTTATTAGGATACAGTGACCAATATTGCTTTAACAAAATGGAACCATTTGTCCATTCTTATGATATAAATTCAGATTACAGAATGAACCAAGACACGAACTCTTATGGTGTTTATAGTCTAGCTTTTGATTCTGTATCATACTCAAAAATTTCATACCAAGTTTCCAATGGACACTTTTCATTAAAAGATTCAAATATAAATCATTTTGATATACCTAGAAAATCAGGAATTAATAACTACACAGTAACCTATTATCCATATTACTATGGTAAAGAACATATTTGGGAGTTCGACCAAGATATTTTTATAAGATAGAAAATATCTATAACACCATATATAGCAAATAGGGAATTCAGTAGCTTAGAAAATTTCTGAATTATCTGAAAGTACGCCAAATATAAAATTTGGCTTTAGTAAATGAAAAATTTAAAAACAAAATGTTTAAATTTGGCTTAGTGCAATCTTGAGCGTTTTTTTGCTTTCAACCACCCTACTTGCCATATATTAATCGTTATAGCCAACAATAAATAATAGAAAATGACAGACTTAGACATTATTCAAGGATTAATAGAAGAATATAGAGGAGTTGATTTAAATGAAGCTGAGACTCGTTTTAAAATAATTGATGAAATTCTTGAAAAAATTTTAAAATGGCCTAAATCGAAAAATTCTGTAGAACAGTATATTGAAGGCAATAGGGCAGATTATGTTCTCTACTCGAAATCTGGTCACCCATCTTTGGTAATTGAAAGTAAAAGATCTGGTAAATATTTTGATCTCCCTACCAATGCAAATAGCAAAGCTAATTTTCAAAAAATAACAATCGATAAACTTATTTCTGACGATAATATAAAAGATGCCATTTTTCAAGTTAAAGAATATTGTGAAGATTTACTCTGCCCATATGGCGCTATTTGTAATGGAGAGGTTTGGATTATTTTCAAAATAGCATCATCAAATCAAAAGCCTTGGAAAAAACTGCCTGCCTTTGTAATTAAGAATCTTGACTTTTTTAAGGAAGATTTTACAAATGCAATAAACCTTCTCGGATATTCCAGTGTTAATAATGAAAAATCGTTAATTAAGAATATTGGAGTTGCTAAAAAAACTTATTCCGAAATTTTCTTTCCCAAAAATAGTATTGTAGGTTATGATTCGCCAGTAAATAGTAACAGATTCGCAGGTCCTGTATCAGTTCTTTCAAGAAAATATTTAGGTCCAATACCTTTTGACGATAAAGATTTTATGGAAAACTGTTATGTATCAAACAAAGGTCATTCAGACGATTTACAAAAAAACGTACATGGATTTCTATATGATTCATTAACTCCATATTTTAAAAATGAGGGATTTCGAGAATTTACGGACAATAAAGAGGGGGGCGCATTTGGTAATAGAATAGTCAAAACTATAAGACAAGAAAACCTGGATAATGTTATGATTCTATTTGGAGGTAGAGGTTCGGGTAAATCTACTTTTCTAAAACGCTTCTTATTTCATATTAGACCAGTAGAATTGGATATGTATTCACAGGTCGCTTTGGTTGATTTAATTAATTCATCTCAAACTAAAGAATCACTTGTTGATGAAATATGGGAAAAGGTCCAATTCGGAATAGACAAAGAAAATTTTAAAAGTGCAAATAGAGAGAAAATTTTAGAATTATTCCATGAGGATTTTGAAATCTATAAAAGTCAAATTTTGGTAGGATTAGATGAAAAATCACCAGACTATCAGAGGCTTTTACGAGAGTTTGTTCAGGATAAATTGAGTAACACCAAACATTTCTCTGAGAAATTGAGTCTTTATTGGAAAACCAAAAATAAAGGACTTATCATCTTTTTAGATAATATGGACCAATTAAATACAGATTTGCAAGACTTATCTTATTTAACAGCCATAGAAGTTGCAAAAAAATTAAGTTGTCTGGTAATAATTTCAATGAGAGAGGAAAGATACTTTAACGCAAAAACTAAAGGTGTTTTAGATGCATACCATACACCTGGATATCATTTATCCGCACCTGTTATCCCAGAAGTAATAACAAAAAGAATTAATTATATTATAAACAAACTAACTTATAGTCAAGATCTAGATCAAGAATTTGGAATAAAATCAGTTTCGGATAGTTTAACAGTAAAGAAATTCTTTGACGTTTGCATTCGTCAATTAAGAGTAAAAGAGTCTCATTTAAGTAATTTCCTACGCTACGCAACACATGGTGATGTTAGGCAAGCTCTAGAGTTTTTTAAAGGATTTATCACTTCTGGATACACGAATATAGGCGAAATATCGTTGAACCCTACATGGGTATTTCAAATTCATCAAGTAATTAAACCCATGATGATTCCCGACCGTCTTTTTTATGATGAAAAATTAAGTCGAATACCAAATTTATTTAGACTAAGGAACGACATCAATAGCTCTCATTTTACTGGCTTCAGAATATTAAATTCATTGTCAATTAAATTTAATAATAATCCTACAGGTTTTATTGATGCAAGATTCTTTATTCAAGAATTTGAAGAGAAATTTTCTTTGTTTGAAGATTGTGAAAAACATCTAAACGTATTCATTTCAAAAGGCTTAGTCGAGACAAATAATAGATTAGAAACTTTTAACAAAGATGTTAATCAAATTAAAATTACAGCTTTCGGTAAGTATATATATGAATCACTGGCATTCAATTTTGCATATTTAGATTTGGTTTGTCTTGATTCTGGGGTATTTTCAGAAGAACTTAATAACTATTTAGCAAATTCGGCAAATGAAGAAATTAAACTTAAACAAGCTGGGAAAATTATGGGGCGTATGACTCTTAGATTAGAAAGAGCAGATCAATACATACAATACCTTGAGAATCAAGAAAAAGAAGAGTTTGAACATTTCAATTTAGACTCGAATGAAATTTCGTTTGCATTAAAATTGCGTCAAGCCTTCAACGCTGAAAAAGAAAGAATTATTTATAGTGCAAAAAAGAATAAATAGGCTATAATCGAGTAGACGGCTGACAGTCGAATGACTGTCAGTGCGCCTCTCACACCACCGTACATACGGGTCTCGTATACGGCGGTTCGTAATCCATCTTTTCAGTTGCTCTTTACACCAACCAAAACTATTTTGTACTTTATGCATAGGCTACATATTTTCAAGGGAATCGGTCACCCTATAATAAA
>Ga0209292_1000261_pt1 | contig 73168 bp, 64 predicted proteins | sample GOMGulsemesocosm_2_FD_184634 | JGI IMG/M metagenome (GOLD analysis project Ga0209292, IMG submission 184634) | Methane-oxidizing microbial communities from mesocosms in the Gulf of Mexico - GOM9C Gulf of Mexico (SPAdes) (version 2) | ecosystem: Environmental > Aquatic > Marine > Cold seeps... | reverse complement strand
CCTTAGAAAAATAGAAAGTGGAAAAAGCAAAATGACAGTAATTAATGCTGTCAGAGCTAAAATTATACACCGAATATTTGCTGTAATTAAAAATAACACGGCATATGAAAAAAATTATGTAAATTCAATTGCGTAATCCATAAGATAAAATTTGGTGTTTAAAAAAGAATAATTTAAAAACAAAATATAAAAATGGGGGCTCTGTGCTGAACGATAGTTTGTACATTTAACAAACGCTATAATTAACTCATTTTTTTAGGTAATAAAACGATTATTTGGTACTAATGTTTGGGCATAAATAAAAATATAAAACAAGAATTAAGTCAGAATTAATTATGATAAAACACTTTTTTATTTTTCTATTAGTATATTCTTCATCTAACGTTTTTAGTCAGAATAAAATAGTTGACCTAAGTACAAAAAAGGCACTTCCCTACACCTATATAAAGTTAATAAATCAGACTAAAGGAACCATAGCCGACTACAATGGCGAGTTCATATTGGATTCAACATACAATGTTTTTGATACACTAATAGTTTCTTGTATTGGATATGAATCAAAAGTTATTACTATTAAAAACCTTCAAAAACATCCCATTATAGAGTTAAAGGGAAACACAAAATTATTAAATGAAGTTGTAATTACTTCTAAAAAAATAAAGTATCAAAGAAAAAAAATAGGTGTCCTAAAAAATCCGAAAAAAAAATTCTTTGAATACACAGTAACCACTCAAAATGTAGTTGAAAGAGCGACTTGGATTCCAAACAAATACGCTATTTCCGGTCGGTTAAATTCTGTCAATATTTATATTAAGTCTATGGGCCTTCAGAAAGCTCATTTTAGAATTCATATCTATCAATGTAGTTCTTATAAGTCAATTCCTGGTAAAGAATTAACCAAATCAAGTATTATTTCTTCAGGCAAAAGGGATAATGAATGGATAAATATAAATCTTGAAGATCAAAACATTACGATTAATGAAAATGGTTGTTTTATCGGTATAGAGTATTTTGATACGAGAATGTCTGAGCAGAATGCGGATACATTAAATAAAAAATCAATAATCTATGAAAGCGGTAAAATTAAAGACACACTTTACCTAAATAACAAAAAGAGTAATCATGTTGTTTTGGGTTCCGTATTTGAACCCTACAAATCTATTAAAAATAAAATTTGGTACAGGAATAACTTTGATCAAGAATGGATTAACTGGTGTGCAACTACTACAGTAAATGAGAGTCGTTTTTTCATTAGAGACACACTAAACAATGGCTCGGTTTACCGATTTCATGAAGACAACCTTTATATGGAAATTCCATGTGTAAATTTAGAAATGTCCTTTGCAAAAGAAAAAATAAACCTAAAACTTCATGAGCCCAAAAAGAGAAAACTAAATAAAATTAGGTTCGTAAAAGAAGATCAATATTCATATCCACAATCAAATATTTCTGAATTATTCTCCTCTCTTATCAAGGCTTTTGAAAGTGATGATCACTTGTATGCATTGAAATACTTATTAGCGTACAAAAAAAATGAATTTGATCTAATTATTGAAGAATTTAACGTTGAAGGAAAGATAATCAAATTACCGATTGAAGAAAAAAATAGAATAATACTAAAACTCAAAACAATCCAAGAAAAATTAGATGTTTCTGAGCTGAAAAAAGTAAATAACAAATATTTTGAACTTAGCGTTGATGATGCTATTTACAATTTAGCAGTAGATAATAGTTTATGGAAATTAAACCCATATGCACATGGTCTATATAAATAACTACTTACCACAAATTCTATATTTAATATGGAGTTGAAGCACTTAATTAAAAGTTTAGTATTTCATATAAAGTCCGTCAAAACTTAAATTTAATGTTTAAAACAAGAATAATTTAAAAACAAAATATTAACGTTAGACTTTGGTTGCAGTTTAGGACTAGACATAAGTATAGAAAAAGACTAAACTACTATTATTTTCAGCACATTTTCATATTTCTTATTTACACTAACTGATGTTTACTCACAAATTCATCTAAAGGCACTGCAAATTCAGTTGGGTTTGCATCAATCCATTCACAAACAGAATTATACTCAGCCTGCTCGTTATTAAAGTCTAGTATACCATAATTATTTGCCATTCTTGGTATGTTTATAGAGATTGAATTCGCTAAAGGTCCATTTGTGATCTGCCAAGCTTGAATTGCCTTTAAAAAGGTTAAAAAACTACCAAATGAATGACTAGCTACAAAATTACCAAGTTTATCTTTTGAATATTCTTTAATCCCAATACTTTTCAAACCTGCTTCTAGTTCTGCTTTTGCGTCTGTTCCGGATTCTCGCATTGGACTAATAATATCTATGGATTCAAATGGTCCATTTTCTAACACATAAGTACCAATTGTTTTTTCAAAATTAATAAATTGACCTTTGGTTCCGCCATCACTAAAGTGTCCTTCTGGAAAATTACGTTCGCTACTATTCGTGTCACTAATTTTTTGCCATGGAAAAACGACAGGAATAGCTGTTGAAGCCATAAATAAATCTGATGCGTTTAAGACCTTTTGATTCGTTTTTTGAAAATTATTTGCCCATTCCGTATCGTGTACGCGGTCAGACAGTGTCAACACAAATGATTCGAAAGGTAAATCACCAAACACACTAAAACCTCCTTGGGCTAAAAAGTTATTTAATGTTTCACGTAAAGGATGGGTATTTAAAATAGAAAGGTGTAAACCGCCAAATTTAAATACTTGGTCATTTGTTAACTTCCATAATAAGTTATTTTTATAATCATTATCCCAACTTAGGGGAGCTTTATCTCTAAAACAAGAATTAAGCGCTAACAAATTTAGTGATCCAGAACTAAACCCTGCAAGCATTGTATTTTGTTGTGAAATCTTCATTCCCTTTTTAGATATAAGTTTATCAATACAAGCTACTTCTTGCGAAATACGTGCAGCTGCACCGGTTACCATTATTAAATTTTTAGTGTTAGATTTCATCAAGGTTGAATTATTGTAAATTATTGGTACTAATATATAAATATTATGGATGATTAATTAATAAGGGGCTACAATTATTTTAGAATGACTCCTCAAAAATTGAATTTAGTCCATGCTAGTTTGCTTTTTATATGTTCATGATTTGACAAATGGTGTTTAAAACAAGAAGTTTTGATTATGTGCATTATAGAAAGTTTATAATGTTTACACTACTTTTTTACTTACTTCATAAAAAATAGTGTATTTAACTAAGTAACAAACTACCTACCCTATCTTACTTATATTAAGTGTTAACTTAATTTTAAATAAACAAATCATAACTTAAGCAATTAATAACCTATTTTTATCAAAATAGAATAGTAATAATTGCAAGTTTAATTGGTAAAATTGGGAAAGCGACTGCAATACAATTATTCGGGCAAAGTACTTGTCTTAAATGGAAGAAATGAAACAAAGCTTCAAACTGCAGTTAATGAATTTACAACTCTAGGCCAAAAGTTATTGGCGCTTGTGGTGATACCCATCAGAACAAGATTGTAAAACAATTATGGATGCTACAATTGAAGCCTTTGAAAAAATAGATTTTAATTAACAATAGTAATACAAAAATGAATGATACGTTAGATAATTTTAACCCTATAATATTTAGAAAAGTCTTCTCAAGTAATTCATTAGGAACAATTTAACCAACCATGGCTGCTCTCCCGCATATTAAAAAAACGAAAAGAAGTATTGTGTTTATATCTAGTTTAATTGGATTAGTTGGCATTCCGTCACCTTCAGTTTATTGTGCAGGAAAAATGTCGCAACTTAAATTTAGAAACCTTACAAAATTGAAATGAGTTCTACAGGAATTCACTTCGGAATATGTTATGTAAGTTTCACTCAGGATGATAACGACAAACGTATTGTAACCTCAAATGGTAATTAGTTACTGTTACCATACTACCCTACTTATTCTCAAAACTAGTATTGTCAGTAATGATTCAATCTCAAAAAAACAAGGAAAAATAAAGAGTCTATTAGAATTAAAATTGGCCATTAATCATTAGTTTGGAATAATACAAAACTGAGCCAAAATTACTTGTATATTCTTCTATCGTTCATAGCTTTTTGATAACGTCTGGCATTAATCATATGTCCTGCCAAAGTTCTGGCGAAATTACTGTCTCCTGAGAAATCTTCTTTTGCGCAAAAAAACATGTACTTATGTTTTTCATAATTCAATACAGCATCAATATACTTACTTGGTGGAATGTTTATTGGCCCGGGCGGTAAGCCTTTATACATATATGTATTATAGGGTGAATCAACTTTTTTGTGCTTATTTAAAACGCGTTTTATAGTATAGTCATTTAGCGCAAATATTAAAGTAGGATCAGCTTGTAATGGCCACCCTTTGTTAATTCTATTCATATACACACCAGCAATTGTTTTCATGTCTTTTTTAGAATTGGTTTCACTAAACACAATAGACGCTAAAGTTGTAACTTCAGACTGAGATAGTTTAATCCTATTTAATTTTACACGTCTTTCATCATTCCAAAAATTCTTGTATTCCTTAGCCATTCTTTTCATTAAATCCGCCACAGAAATATCGTAATCTACTCTGTACGTATTTGGAATAAACATGGAGATGATGGTTTCATTTTTAAACCCATACCTTCTAATACTGTCTTTATTCATTAACCAGTCATGCACATCATCAGACTCTAATAAAATGCCTTCAGTAATTGAATCAGCTAAATTTTTAAGGGTTCTCACATTAGCAAATGAAACTCTCGCATCAATTCTTCCATTACCAGATCTTAAATGATTGATCAATTGATTATTAGTCCAACCACTTTTTATGATATAATTACCAGAAACAATTAAGTTACCTTGGTAATTCTTTTGTTCAGCTAACCAAGTTAATGATTCCATATCAATCACCATTTTCAACTCAGAAAATTGAGCTAAAACATCTTGCTGAGTAGATCCTTTTGGAATAAATAATTTGACCGATTCGCCATTAAATTCGATATTAGACACTTTATAATTTTGATACCAGTACTTACCAGCTATACCACCGACTATTAAACCAATAATTAATAAAATAATTATAAGTTTACCAAAACCACTTTTCTTTTTTTTCTTTGCCATAGTTGATGAATCAATTAATAGAGTAAAAGTAAAAAAATAAAATTAAGCTTCTATAAAATCTTCCAAATAGTTTTTTCTATTTAAATACTTAGAATAACGTTGGTATGATTTACTTGGGTAATAAATATACATACATGACCCATGTTTTATCCAAGACACCACTTTGTCAAAGTTTTCATAGGGCATTGCAGGACAACCATAAGAACGTCCTAACGAGCCATTCTTCGCTAAAAAGTCATACGTTGCATAATTCGCCCCATGCATAACAACACCTCTACTAAGTGCTTTATTATTTGAATGTTCCAAACCATCTAACCGTAATGCTAATTTAAATTTAGAACTTTGATAGGTTGATGTCGTTTTATAAAACCCTAAACTTGATTGATGAGAATTAGTAACATTTGAAAACTTTGTGGCATATAATCCCCCAGAATTTCGCCCATGAGACACAACAGATTTATACACTAATGTTTGACTACAGACATCAAAAATAAATAATCTATCATCTGTAGAAGGTTTAGAAAAATCAATAATCGTTAAATATCTTTCAACAGTCACTTCTTTGCGCTTTACCATATTCAAATAACCAATTACACCTTGTTTAAACGCATCATAACTTAATGTTTTAACATTGGTTTTATAATACAACGCAGTTGTAAACTTATTGAAATTTGACTTGGCTTGATTGTATACAGAATCAACCTCTAGCATTTTTAAAGCTGGGCTACTTTTAATTCTAGTGTTTGCAGCGTGACTATTCACTCCAAATACAACTGTTACAACCAAAAATAAAACTATTTTTTTGGTATTCCTTGCACTCATATGTTACAAAGTTAGCTAAAATGAAGTACTTTTGTTTCATCTGTCCTTAATTTTTAGACTAAAGCACTGATAAACAACATTAAATAATATTACCATTAAGATGAGTACACAAGCAGAAATAGAAAAAAGAAGAACGTTCGCCATAATTTCTCACCCAGATGCTGGAAAAACGACTTTAACTGAAAAATTATTATTATTTGGAGGGGCAATTCAAACCGCTGGTGCCGTTAAGAATAATAAAATTAAAAAAACTGCCACTTCCGATTTTATGGAAATTGAAAAACAGAGAGGGATTTCGGTTGCTACTTCTGTTATGGCCTTTCAATATAATGGTAAACAAATTAATATTTTAGATACACCTGGTCACAAGGATTTTGCTGAAGATACTTACAGAACCTTAACAGCTGTAGATAGTGTTATTCTAATTATTGACTGTGCAAGTGGTGTTGAAGCACAAACTAAACGTTTAATGGAAGTGTGTCGCATGAGAAAGACACCTGTTATTGTTTTTGTTAATAAAATGGATCGTGAAGGTAGAGATGCTTTTGATTTATTAGACGAATTAGAAGAGAATCTAAAAATTGGAGTTAAACCATTATCATGGCCTATTGGAATCGGGCATACGTTCCAAGGTGTTTACAATATTTTTAATAAAGAGTTAAATTTATTTGCAGCAAATAAAACAGCCATTAGTGAAGATGTAGTTTCAATTGATGATGTAAATTCTCCTGAGGTTGAAAAAATTATTGGAGAAGAAGCTTCAGAATTATTAAGAGAAGAGTTAGAATTAGTAGAAGGCGGGTATGACGAGTTTGATGTTAACGAATATCTAAAAGGAAATGTAGCTCCTGTATTTTTTGGTTCGGCCGTTAATAACTTTGGAGTAAAAGAATTGTTAGAGGCCTTTTTAGAAATTTCGCCCTCTCCTATTGGTCGTGAATCAAGTATTGGATTTATTGAACCTGAGCATAAAGATTTTTCTGGATTTGTATTCAAAATTCACGCGAATTTAGATCCTAAACATAGAGATAGAATTGCATTTTTAAGAATAGTATCTGGTAAATTTGAACGTAATAAATTTTACAATCATTCAAGATCAGCTAAAAAAATTAAATTTTCAAACCCAACCTCATTCATGGCCCAGGACAAATCGGTTATTGATGAAGCTTATCCAGGTGATGTAATTGGATTATATGATACTGGTTCTTTTAAAATTGGGGATTCATTATCTGAAGGTGCAAAATTACAATATCGTGGTGTACCTAGTTTCTCTCCTGAAATTTTCATGGAGTTAGAAAATAGAGACCCAATGAAATCTAAACAATTGGAGAAAGGAATTCAACAATTAACAGATGAAGGTGTTGCGCAGTTATTTATTCAACAACCAGGTAATAGGAAAATTGTTGGTACAGTTGGCCAATTACAGTTTGAGGTTATTCAATACCGTTTAGAACATGAGTATTCTGCAAAATGTGCCTTTACACCTAAACGTTTTTATAAGGCGTGTTGGATGACAACAGACAATAAAGAACAACTAGATAAATTTATTCGAGCAAAAACGATTTATATTGCAAAAGATAAAGATGACAACTATGTATTCTTAGCCGAAACCCCATTCTTATTACAAATGGCACAACAAGACTATCCAGACATTACATTCCACTTTACTTCTGATTTTAAAGTGAAAAGTAATAATGTCTAATACCTTTTATCTTTCATTATTTGATTTTTTAGATAATCATAACATTGATTACTCTTGTCAGTCAAATATTGTTAGGTTTAAAGCATTTGATTTTTCATTTTTCTTAGTTAACGAAAGTGATAAAAACACGTATACTCACTTTATTGAAAAAAGAAAAGAAGAACAGGATGCATATAATTCATACCTTATTTTTATATGGTTTGATTTGTGGGAGAGTAAACCTAAGGTAGTCTTATCAAAACTAACCCACCTATTTGGTTTATCTACTAAATTACATGCTAGAAAAACGAAAGTTGAATTCATTGACAAAGCTGAATGTCAACTCTTCTTTACTAATAATCACCTGAATCAACCCGTCATTGGTTATAAACGAATTGGTTTATCAATTGACAATAACTTAGTAGCATTGGCGTCATTTGCTAAAAGAAGAAAGTTTAGAGATGGCACCTATTCAGCAGAGTTACTACAATTCTCTACCTTAAACAATCACCATATTAATGGAGGGTTAAGTAAAATAATTAAACATTTCACAAAAAGTCATCCTATAGATTCGTTAATGACTTACATTGATTTGGATTGGTCAACCGGAGAAAAATTCAAAAAAATAGGGTTCAAAATCGATAGTCAGCGCGATTATGTAAATTTCGAATTAGAACCGAATACTAAGCAAAGGAGAGTGATAACTAATTCAAACTCGTACATTTTCAACACTGGTAGTCAAAAAGCGCTTATACACTTCTAAATTTAACATTAACTTAAATTTAATATTCCACATACATTCAAATAACGTAAATCTATCACCTTTAACATTTGGTTTCTAAAGTGTTTATTTGTAATATTATAACATGGTAGAATGGTAAACACCATAATAAGAAATTATAACACACTAACATTTTTATAAAACGGATGAATTTTTTAGGACACTGCTACTTAACAAGACATAATAAAGAACTAATTCCTGGCAATTTGGCTGGAGATTATTATAAAGGCGATTTATCTAACTTTAAAGACACGCCTAAACACATTATAAAAGGGGTTGAAATTCATAGATTCATTGATTCAAACACCGATAATTCACATCAAATACAGGAAGTTGCCCATTTATTACAAGAAAGTGGAATTAAAAGAATTTCATATATCGCTTCAGATATATTATTAGATCATTATTTAGCTAAGAATTGGAAAAAATTTAGCTCAAAAAATCTTAATAAATTCATTAAAAAATCTTATAAATTAACGGAAAATGAATTAGAAAATTTACCAGCCGAATTTGCACCTCTATTGAAACAGATGAAGAAACATGATTGGCTTAGTAAATATAAATATGAAGAAGGAATTGATTTAATACTTCATCAATTCAGCCATAAAATTTCATTTAAAAATAATTTACATGAATCCTTTTTAGCTTATAAAGCAAACCAAAAGAAAATAGACAAACTATTTAAAGCCTTCTTAAAACAGATTGATAAAACAGTTACAAAAGAGTTTAAACTTAAATAATGTCATTTTAAAGGACACCTTAGAGTTACTATTCTATTACCACCGAAGTAAAAAATATAGTAAACGCAAAAAAGAGTTTCGCTTATACGAAACTCTTTTTTTATCAACAACATTGTTAACCAAATAAATCTAAAACCAAGAACCAATTATTGTTGACGAATATTTATATTATATACTACTCTAGTTTTAAAAGGTTACATTTTTTTATTAAAAAATAAATAATTCTAAAAAATAAATAATTGGAATTACAAATATCACAGCATCAAAGCGATCTAATAAACCGCCGTGACCAGGTAAAATAGTCCCTGAATCTTTAATTTTCAAACTACGCTTTAGCATAGACTCAACTAAATCTCCCAAGGTTCCAAAACTAGAAATAACAATACCATACACAACGTATTTGACAAAGCTATCATCAGTAAAATAAGCTATAATTAACCCAGCTAACACACTAAATAGTAATCCTCCTACAAAACCTTCCCAAGATTTATTTGGAGAAATACGTTCAAACAATTTTCGTTTTCCTATTTTTCTTCCAACCAAGTAGGCAAATGTATCGCTACACCAAGTTAAGATGAAAATACTTAGTACAGGCCAAAAGTTGTCAGTATTCAATCGCATTACATTAATTAACACAAATGGTAAAACAACGTAAAATAACCCAATTACAGTTACTCCCATATTTTGAAAAGGAGTCACTTTTTTTCTATATAATTCAGCAAAACCAACTAACGGAAAAAGTATAACTAATAATCCAATTAAATAAACGCTTAGTACTTGTTCATTAATACTGTAAAGTGACACTAAATAAATTAATGCACCAACTATTACACCTTGACTCAAATTCGGTTTTACATTTGAATCTTTAAAAAGAGAATAAAACTCATTCAAGGCTAATATAGCAACAACTCCAAACAATACTTGAAAGTACCAGCTACCAAAAATGGTTGCCAAAATAATAAAGGACACAAAAAATAATCCCGTTATAGCTCTAACTAACATGTTACTCATTATCCTTGTCTATTATATATTTAGCACGTACAACATCTTTTGCTTTCACATAAATCTCAAACAATCCAAAGGCATTATACATACTATCTTTTTGATTAAGTATAACAGCTTCAATATCATTAGCTTTTAATTTTACGATCAACAAATTAGCAAGATGTTCTTGACTTGTTGAATAAATTATTGCCTTTGACGGATTTTTATTCTGCTGCGCTATCTGCTGTATCAATTTTTGTATCCTCTGAATTATTTTCATTTCCAGGAGTTATTTCATTTATTGTTTCCGTATTTTCTTCTGCAGATTCTACAACCACTTCCGCTTTTACTTCTTCTACAACTTTAACATTTTCTTTATCCCAAGGTCTGTTTCCAAAAATCTCAACTAAATTAGCTTTAAAGATAACTTCATCTTCTAACAAAGCTTCTGCTAACAACACCAATTTATCTTTATTTTCAGTTAATATTTTAATAGCCCTTTTATATTGAGCTTCAATCATAATAGAAACTTCTTCATCAATTAATTGAGCTCTAGATTCAGAATATGGTTTTGTAAACCCTTGATTTCCTTGTGAATCGTAATAACTAATATTACCTAATTTATCACTCAATCCATAAATAGATACCATTGCATACGCTTGTTTAGTCACTTTTTCTAAATCACTTAAAGCACCTGTTGATATTTTACCAAACATTATTTCCTCTGCTGCTCTTCCTCCTAACGCAGAACACATTTCATCTAATAATTGTTCTGTCGTAGTAATTTGTCTTTCTTCTGGTAGGTACCAAGCAGCACCTAACGATTTACCTCTTGGTACAATTGTTACCTTAACAAGGGGAGACGCATGTTCTAATAGCCAAGATGTCGTAGCGTGACCAGATTCATGAAAAGCAATTGTTTTCTTTTCATTTGGTGTAATTATTTTATTTTTCTTCTCTAAACCGCCAACTATTCTATCAACAGCATCTAAAAAATCTTGTTTGTTAACACTATTTTTCTTTTTACGTGCAGCAATCAAAGCGGCTTCATTACATAAATTAGCAATATCAGCACCAGAAAAACCAGGTGTTTGACGAGCTAAGAAATCGACATCTATTTCTTTCTCTAATTTGATAGGTTTTAAATGAACTTGGAAAATTTCTTTTCTTTCATTAATATCAGGCATATCAACATAAATTTGTCTATCAAACCTACCTGCTCTCATTAAAGCCGAATCTAAAACATCTGCTCTATTAGTTGCAGCCAAAATAATAACACCTGAATTAGTACCAAATCCATCCATTTCAGTTAATAACTGATTTAATGTATTCTCTCTCTCATCATTAGATCCCATGTTAGCGTTTTTCCCTCTCGCTCTACCAATGGCATCAATTTCATCAATAAAAATAATTGATGGTGCTTTTTCTTTTGCCTGTTTAAATAAGTCTCTTACTCTTGAAGCACCTACTCCAACAAACATTTCAACAAAGTCAGAACCAGACATTGAAAAGAAAGGCACTTTAGCTTCACCTGCAACAGCTTTAGCTAATAAAGTCTTACCTGTTCCTGGAGGTCCTACCAATAAGGCTCCTTTTGGAATTTTCGCTCCTAATTCAGTATATTTTTTTGGGTGTTTTAAAAAGTCAACGATTTCTTCAATCTCTTCTTTTGCTCCTTCTAAACCAGCCACATCATTAAACGTTGTGTTTACACCTTTTCCTTTTTCGAATAATTTAGCTTTAGATTTTCCAACATTGAAAATTCCGCCACCGCCACCAGATCCACCGGCACCACCACCCATTCTACGCATCATGAATATCCAAAAGATGATCATAATTGCAGGGAATAATAACCAGCTTAACGTATCTCCAACCACATCATGTCTTGTGTCATAAGAAATTGAAAACTCAGTATCAGCAGTAAACTTAGATTCAATACCATCCAATTTTTTACTAAAACTTTCACCTGGAGGTGTAGTAAATTGTAAGTCAGGAGTTGCTGGATTAAAAGCAGTTGCTTTCTGTTTCTTAAGTCTTTTAAACTTAACATCCAACTCACGAATATCCTCAATCTTATCAGACTTCAAATATATCTCTGCATCACCAGTATTGTTTATTACAATTAATTTCTCTATATATCCCTTTTCAGCTAACTCATAAAAGTCTTCTACATCTGCTTCAATAGAAGAGCCGCCTTTTGACAAAAGCATTGAACCTATTAAAACTGCTGCTATAATTCCATAAATCCAATAAAAATTGAACTTAATTTTTGGTGTTTGTGGTTTCTTTGCCATATTTAATCAATATTTGGTATATCCATTCTTTCAGCATCTGCCCAAAGTCCTTCAATATTATAAAAGTCTCTTGTTTCTCTATAAAAAACATGTACAACTACATTTACGTAATCCAATAATACCCATTCTGAGTTATTTATAGAACCTTCTCTATGCCAAGGTTTTTCTTGTATGTTATTTCTTGTTGTTTTTTCAACTGAACTAGCAATTGATCTTACTTGTGTTGAAGAATCTCCAGTACAAACGATAAAATACTCACAAACTGCGCTTTCAATATCTGTTATATTAAGTACGGCAATGTCCTTACCTTTTACTTCTTGTATACCTTCAACTATCGAATCTAATAATTCCTTTGTTTTAGCGTCTTTTTCTGAAATAGTTTTAACCATGTTGTCTTATAAAATTGAATTTACAAAAATAACCGTTTTCTTTGATATTAAACACTTATTTCAGATAATTTAACGATTTTTGTATTATGACTTTTAAACACTTCATTCCTAAACATATAAAACTGGAACAAATTGGTTCAACTAATTCATATTTGTATGACTTGAATATTGAAAATAGACAAGAAAACGGAACCATAGTCAGCGCTAAAAATCAAACTTCAGGAAAAGGGCAAACTGGAAATAAATGGCTAACTGAAAAGGATAAAAACTTAACTTTTTCGATCATCACCTACCCCAAGATTAAGCCTAAACACGCTTTTTATCTGAACATCATTACTGCTTTAGCCGTTCAAAAAACTTTAGCCGATCTTTCAATTAAAACCAAAGTAAAATGGCCAAATGACATCCTAGTAGACAAAAAAAAGATAGGTGGCATACTTATTGAAAATCAAATTAATGGACAACATATCAATCAATCCATTATAGGAATTGGTCTAAATGTAAATCAAGTTATATTTGATTCATCCATAAATGCAACTTCAATTATAAATGAAGGTATAGACATTGAAATTGCAGACGTATTACAACAAATTTACGGGTATTTAGATTTCTACTATAATTTACTGTTGGAATCAAATTTTAAACTTTTACTAAAACATTATTATACGCATTTATTCTGGCATAATGAAATTGGAACGTTTGTAGATGCAAATTCAGAATTCAAAGCACTACTTATTGGTATATCCGATATTGGATTATTAGAATTACGTTTACTAGATAACTCTACAACCTATTACGATATTAAAGATGTTAAATTCATTTATTAATACTAACTAAACTCTAATTTGTTTCTTTTTGATTAATCCAGCTTATATCATAAGTATATGGCTGAATATAAAAAAAACACCCATTAAATTTATTACATTTGTAATATGGAAAAGAAACCGCTAATTTTAATAACGAATGACGATAGCATCACAGCTAAAGGTATTCGTTATTTAGTAGAAGCTATGAAGCCTCTAGGTGAAATAGTTGTTGTAGCACCTAACAGTCCTCAAAGTGGGATGGGACATGCTATTACCATTCATGATCCACTTAGGTTAAAAAAATCAGATCAATTTGAAGGAATTGAATCTTACACATGCTCTGGAACTCCTGTTGACAGTGTAAAATTGGCTATTTATGAGGTTTTAAAAAGGAGACCTGATTTAATTGTTTCGGGAATTAATCATGGTTCCAATGCAGCTACAAATATTTTGTACTCAGGAACTATGTCAGCAGCTGTTGAAGGTGCCATAGAAAGTATTCCTTCCATTGGATTTTCATTACTAGATTTTGACAAAGATGCCGATTTTAAAGCTGCCGCTTTTTACGCTGCAAAAATCGGGAAACAAGTCTTATTACATGGAATCCCGAAAGGAACATGTTTAAATGTAAATATTCCTAAAGGAACCTTAGAAACGATAAAAGGTGCTAAAATTTGCCGTCAAGGTAAAGCGTTTTGGGAGGATTCATTTGATAAAAGAAAAGATCCATTTGGAGGAGATTACTTTTGGTTAAAAGGAGACTTTACTGTTTTAGATAAAGGTGATGACACTGATCTTTCAGCATTAGATCAAAACTATGTTTCAATTGTTCCCATACAATTTGACATGACAGCACATTACTTAATTAGTCAATTAAACGAATGGGATTTAAAATAGAATTATGAGCTTTAAAGAAAAATACGATAAAATGAGTTATGGATTAATTTTAGGTATAACATTACCTATTATTGGTTTTATATTATCTTACTTCATTAAAACTATGGATATGGAAAACATGTCTTTAGGCCAATACTTAAGTAATTACATTGCATCAAGTGACAAAATGGATATTACAATTTTTGCCATGTTACCAAATATGCTATTATTTTACTTTGTTAATTTTAAGTGGAATATGTTTGAATTTACCAAGGGAATTGTTGGTGTTACTTTGATAATGGGAATTACAGTTGTAATAATGGGTTTATAACCAATAATTAACTTTGTGAGGCGATAACTACAAGTGTGATGTACACAACATATGTACTGAAAAGCATAACTCCTTTTAGTCTTCCCAGTTTTTTTCCAATTAGCATTAGTGGTAAAAGCGCTAATGCTATAACAAGCATCCAAATCATGTCGTAAGAAATTACGTCTTCTGTTACCGGAATTGGTTTTACAATTGCTGTAATACCAATTACGGCCATAATATTAAATATATTTGATCCAATTAAATTTCCAATAGAAATATCTGTTTCTTTTTTAAAGGCAGCAACTGCTGACGTTACTAATTCGGGAACAGATGTTCCAAAAGCGATAATGGTAATTCCAATTGTAGCTTTACTCATTCCGAATTCTGTAGCCAAAGTCACTGCACTTTCCAGCAACCATTCCGCACCAAAATACAATCCTACCAATCCAATCAATAAAGAAACAATCGCTTTAGGCATATTAACCTTATCAGCTTCCTTATCTAATAAATTATCCTGGTATTTTAAAGCATTTTTTGTTTTTTTTCTCGAGCTGGCTATTAAATAATAGATAAATCCCAATAGCAATCCAAACAAAACTATGCCTTCCCAACGCTCTATTTGATAACCATCTCCAAAAAATAATGCGAAAATAAAAAACAATATAGATGCTCCCATCATCATTGGCCAGTCCAATATTTTAGAATTTCTATCTACAACAATTGGGAAAATCATTACTGTAATTCCCAAAACCAAAGCAATGTTGGCAATGTTTGATCCAATGACATTACCTATTGCGATTTCAGGATTACCAGAAAGAGCAGCTTTAATACTTACAATTAACTCAGGTGCAGATGTTCCAAATGAAATAACTGTCATTCCAATAACTAAAGTTGAAATATGAAACTTTTTAGCGATACCAACAGCACCATTCACCAAGAATTCGCCACCTACAATAAGCGTAGCTAGACCAAGAATTAAAACTAAGTATGTCATTAAGATTTTGTTTCGTTTAAATCAACTTCATCCACCAATTTAGCTGGCTCAAATTTAGTTGAAGAAGAGGTGTTTGGAGAATTAATAATAGAATCATTAATTTCTTTAACAGGGTTAGCTATTTCTTTTAATGGTGTCTCAATTTCTTTTACAATATCAATACTCGGCACATCCAAGTCAGGCATATTCATACTACGTTTCATTTCCATAGCTGAATCCTGAATATCTCTTTTTATCTCGTCTGACGCAGCTTTTACCTCTCTCATTCCTCTCCCTAAATTTTTAGCGATCCCAGGAATGCTTTTAGAACCAAACAACATAAGCACGGCAGCCATAATAAAAAGAACCTCACTTGTTCCAATGTCGTTTAAAAATAAGAGTGTAGTTTGCATTATTTAAATTGAATGTCAAAGGTAATTATTTATTTTCAGTTAATAATACTTTTGTTTTGGATATGACGTGATATAATCGCTCAAATACCAACTGTGAATCAGTTTTTATTCATAAAAAAGCCCAACTTTCAATTAAGAAAGTTGGGCATATATTTTTAAGACTAATTCTTATTTATTTTCTTTGTTCTTTTTTTCAAAATCAATTACTGCTGGAGTTGCAATAAATAACGAAGAATAAGTCCCCACAATAACACCAATCATTAAAGCGAACGTAAATCCTTTAATAGATTCTCCTCCGAATAAGAAGATAACTAATAACACTACAAACGTAGATACAGAAGTATTAATTGTTCTACCCATTGTTGAATTCAATGCAGAATTAATGTTTTCTTTCTTATCTCTCATTGGGTGAATTCTTAAGTATTCTCTAATTCTATCAAATACAACCACTGTATCATTAATAGAATACCCAACAACCGTTAAGATTGCTGCTATAAATGCTTGATCAATTTCCATTGAGAAACCAATCCAACCCCAGAATATAGCAAATAATCCTAATACAACTAATACATCATGTGCCATAGCTAATAAGGCTCCTAAACCATACTGCCATTTTCTAAATCTAATAACGATATATAAGAAGATAATCACTAGAGCAAAGAAGATAGCATAAAATGAATTCGACTTTAAATCTTTAGAGATAGTTGGCGCAATCATTTTAGTTGCTGTAATTTCAAATGTACCAAATTGAACTAACCCATTTGTTAAAGCTTCTTCCACTTTTTGATTAGCATCTGTTGAGTTATCTGTAACTAAATACTTAGTCGTAATTGCAGCTGTATAACTGTTTCCTACTGTTTTAACCGTTGGTTTAGATTCGAAAGGTGTAGTTAAACTTGCTTCAATTTCATTAATATCAACATTTTCATCAAACTGAACTGTATAAGTACGTCCACCCGTAAAATCAACACCTTTATCTAATCCTTTAGTAAATAAGAATACTAAACCAATTGTGATTACAACCCCTGAAATCACATAAAATATTTTACGTTTCGTTACAAAAGCAATATTTGTGTTAACAAACCAATTTTTAGTAATTCCAGTTGAAAATTTAAATTCAACTCCCTTATCAGACATTAAAGCAAATATTAATCTTGATACTATAACTGCAGCAAAGAAAGATGTAAAAATACCTATAATTAACGTAATAGCAAATCCTTTAATTGGACCTGAACCAAATACAGCTAAAACAAAACCTGTTAATAATGTCGTAATATTTGCATCTAAGATAGCAGCCATTGCTTTATTAAATCCTTCTTCAAGTGCTGCTCTGTATCCTTTACCAGATCTTAACTCTTCTTTAATTCTTTCAAAAATAAGTACGTTTGCATCAACCGACATACCAATTGTTAATACAATACCAGCAATACCAGGTAACGTTAAAATTGCCCCGTAAGATGCTAATGCACCAACTAATAAGAAAATATTCACGACAAGAGCAACATCAGCAATAATACCCGCCTTACCATAATAGAATACCATATAAACTAATACTAATAAAATGGCAAAAGCAAATGACCACATTCCAGAGTTAATATTATCTTCTCCTAAAGTAGGTCCAACAGTACTTTCATCAACAATTTTTGCTGGTGCTGGTAAAGAACCTGCATTTAATAATCCAGCTAAATCTTTAGCAGCTTCCATTGTAAAGCTTCCTGTAATAATAGATCTTGCCCCTAACTTCTCACTAGGAGCTGGTGCAGAAAACACTAAATTATCCATTGTTACAGCAACTGGCTTCCCAATATTCTTACCAGTCAATTCACCCCATTTTTCAGCTCCATGCGCCGTCATAGTGATTGCAATATGGTGACCATTTACTAAATCATATTCAGCAGATGATTTTGAGATATCCTTCCCATTTACTGGTGCACCTTCATGTGCTACTTTAATAGCATATAATCTTAAAGTTCCTGTTGCCTGTCCTTTAGCATCATTAATTTCAATAGCATCCCACATAAATACTAAATCTTCATACGACTCAGCAACTACTTCTAGAAATACTGGGTGGCTTAATCTTGAATTAATAATTGAAGTATCAATTACATTAGCAAAACCAATTACAGCCCCTTTATTAAATTGTCCTTGACCTGATTCTTGATTAAACTGATAGTTTAATGCTAAATAAGATGTTACTGGTCTTAATTGTCTTTGTTGTTTATCAGTTAAAGAATCTTGTTCAGCAGCAGCAGCTTCAACTATTTCTTCAGATTTTGTAGAATCAACTCCAATCCCTTCTAATGATAAATCAGTAGCTTCTTCAACAACTGTTTCATCCAAACTTAATGTAGCATCAGTCGAATCAACAGTAGTCTTAGAATCTTGTCCTAAGATATCTCCAAACAATTCTTTACTTAACGCTTGCTCTCCAGCAAAAATAACATTACCTATTCCATCATATAAATTATCATATGTTTCATAAAATTCTAAGTTAGCCGTAGCTTGTAATTTCTTTCTAGCAGTTTCTCTATCTTTTACACCAGGTAATTCAACAAAAATTCTGTTAGTTGCTTTTTGTTGTTGTATTGTTGGTTGTGCTACACCAAATTGATTCACACGTTTCTCAATAATAGTTTCAACACCATCTAAAGCTGAACTTGCTTTATTATTTAAAAACTCTACAACTTCTTCATTTGTTGCATTAGGACTTAAATCGTCTTTATTATATCTATGGAAGATTTTAGATAATTTAACACCTGCCTCATTCTTAGCAAATTCTTCAGCGAAAATTTCAATAAAATCTCCTTCACCGTTCTTACTTGCATCAACCGCAATTTCAAAAGGCGTTTTAAATACTTCTTTATTTGTTTTTCCAGCTAAGTTATAAACTAATTCAGGAACAGATATTTCAAGAGTAACACTCATCCCCCCTTGTAAATCTAACCCTAAGTTAATTTCTTTTGCTTGACATTCAGCATATGTAGCACCTGTAAAATGTGCTTCATTATTTGCTACACTTTTCACATAAGCATTTGCGAAGTACTCAACCAAACCTTTTTTATGCTTTTCAACACCTACATACAATGTATCTCTGTTACTGATGATAAAATCAATTTCATTTCTTTTTAATGAATCTATTTTCTCACCTGCTACTACTATACCTTCCTTTTCAACAGCACTTGTTGACAAAGTAAATGACAATTGATAAATTGTAGCTACGATTAAAGCTATGGTTATCGTCCAAAAAAATCCTTTATTTCTCATTTTATTATTTAATAATTATATAATGCGTCTTTTATAACGGATGCAAATATAGAATTTCAAAATTAAATAACCTATCTTAAACCTTACTAAATTTAAGTAACATATATAAGAGACAAAAAAAATCATATCATATAACAAACCAATCGTTTTTAACACCCTAATAACTAATAGTTTCATTAGTTTTTTAAACTAACACAATTATTAAAATTGTTAATAATCTTTTAAGATTTTATTGATTTGTAGTTTATAACCAAATAAGCATTAAATTTGTACTCAATTATTAAATTTATTTACTAAATTTTTCATACTACAATTGACATGGCACAACCTAAAAAAAGCAACTCAACTAATTCATTATTAAGCTTTTTAATTCTATCATTACTAATTACATTTACGATATTAATTGAAATAAAATTTGACTTTTCAATGCTTGGTCAAATTGTAATAAAAGGAATATTTATTTCAACTTTATTTTTTCTAAATACATTTTTCAAAGGCAAATTAACAAAACAGCTGTTTTCAATGCCGTTAATGTCTATAATGGTCTTCTTTTTCTTTTTATCTATCGCCATAGCAACTGGAGTTGAAACTTATTATGATACAGCCACTGCACAAAAAATGATTTACAAAGCTGTTTGGTTTGAATGGATCATATTTATTTTATTCGTTAATCTTATCGCCAACATATCTAGATATCAATTACTTAAAAAGAAAGAGAAAATTGGATCATTAATTTTTCATGTTTCATTTTTGATTATTGTTATCGGAGCATTTGTAACAAGACATACTGGATTTGAAGGCATGATGTCTATCCCAGAAAACAAAGCGGTCAATTACATTTTAAGTGCAGAAACTTACTTGCAGGTGATAATAGATGATAAAGAGAATCAATTACCTTGCGATATTCCAATGATTGTAACAGAACATACAAACAATGACTTTTCCCAGGAAATTGAATTCCCTGGAACTAGTGAACCTATCACAATTAAATATAAAGACTACCTTCCAAAATACACTTCATTCGATACACTAAAAACCGTAGAGAGTGGTTCTAAATTTTTACATATTGTTACTGTTGGTGAATCTAGTAGAAAAGATAACTATTTAAAAGAGGGAGGGATTTTTCTTGACAATGGCTTAAAATTATCATTTAATTCTAATACCGAATCAGATGCGATACAAATAACTGAAACAGATTCTGGTTACTTTGTATTTTCACCTTATGATTTAGACTATTTTCAAATGTCGGATAGAACAAAAGGTGTAATTTCTAGAGATAGTCTACAACCCTTCTACCCTATGCGTTTATACACAGTTGGTGGAATTCAATTTGTATTTAAACAAGTTTTTGAAAACGTAGAACTTTCTAAAATTGAATCGACACACTCTCCAATGGGAACAGATGTATTGGTGATATCTATTGTACAAGGAGACCAAACGCAAGATGTATATTTAACTGGTGGAAAAGGAATATTTCCAAGTGTGAAACAATTTTCATTTAACGGCTTAAACTACAGATTAAACTTTGGATCAAAAATAGTTGCTCTACCCTTCTCTATCTTTTTAAGAGATTTTGAATTAGAGAAATACCCTGGAACCGACAGACCATCTTCTTATGCCAGTGAAGTTACTGTTATGGAAGGTGATTTTAACTTAGAACACCGAATCTTCATGAATAACGTTTTAGATTATAAAGGATACCGTTTTTTCCAGTCTTCTTATACTATAGAAGGAGAAATGGAAAGTACAGTTTTATCAGTAAATCATGATTGGTGGGGAACATGGATTACCTATTGGGGATATGGTTTAATGATGTTGGGTTTCTTTTTAAGTATATTTACAAACGGATCAAGGTTTAGATTTCTATTAAAAAAATCAAATGAAACAAGACAAAAAAGAGAAAATTTGAAAACACTACTTTTAGTAATAGGGTTAAGTATCTCTGGCTTAACATTTGGTCAAAACCACTCAGAACATAGCAATCCCGAACAAACTAAAACATTCGTTCCTGTTGATTTAGCGCACGCAGAGCAATTTAGTAAGCTAAGTCTTCAAAATACATTTGATAACAGATATACACCTATCCATACGTTTGCATTGAATTTTTTAAAGAAGGTAAATAGACAAACTACTTATAATGATTTAACACCTACACAAGTTTTTATTGGTCTTCATACAAATTTTAAATACTGGTTTAATCAGCCCTTCATTTATGTGACTGGCGATTCTACTGAAAATTTAATTGGTGGAGTTGACAACCATAGAGCTAGAATGAGTGATTTTTACTCAAAAGACGGTCGCTACAAATTAGCAAACAATATGGACATTGCTCTTTCTAAAGATGCAAGTCGTAGAAGTGTATTTGAAAAAAACATCATTAAAACTGATGAACGTTTTAATATTATGCGTGGTGTGGTTATGGGATATTATTTAAAGATTTTCCCCATAAAAAATGACCCATCCAATGTATGGTACGCACCAGCAAGTGATTTATCGGCTTTAACTGGTGGTGATAGTACATTTGTGAGTGGAATAACATCTTGGTATATTCAAGCTGTTAATAACTCAACAGCCACTGGAGATTGGACAGAAGCAAATAATGTATTAACTATGATTGTAAAATATCAAGATGGTGCAGCAGCTAAAAATGTACTACCTTCAAAAGAGAAAGTGGAATGGGAAATTATTTATAATGAAATTGATGTCTTTGCTAAATTAGCTAACTATTATTTAGGTTTTGGTTTAATCTTATTGATTTTACAATTCATTCAAATTTTCAAACCAAAATTATCACTGAAATGGCCAATGAGAATTGGAGTGTCAATATTTTTTATTTTATATGTCGCTCACATTCTTGGACTAGCTTTAAGATGGTACTTATCTGGTCACGCGCCGTGGAGTAATGGATATGAAGCGATTATTTTTATTGGATCCGTTGCTATTTTAGCTGGGTTAATATTTTCAAGGCAATCAAAGATTGTCATTGGTGCCACTGGCATATTAGCTTGGTTAATGTTATTTGTAGCAGGAATGAATAATATGAATCCTCAAATGACGGATTTAGAGCCCGTATTAAAATCATACTGGTTACAAATTCACGTAGCCATTATAACAGGAAGTTACGCCTTTTTAGGCCTATCCGCTATACTTGGAATAATTAATTTAGGCATTGATATTTTTAAACGTCCTTCAAACATTAAACTACTACGTTTAACTCAAAAAGAATTGACTTATATAAATGAAATGTCAATGACTATTGGACTGTTTATGTTAACGATTGGAACATTTTTAGGTGGGATTTGGGCCAATGAAAGCTGGGGACGTTACTGGGGTTGGGATGCCAAAGAAACATGGGCTTTAGCCGCTGTATTAGTATATACAATTATACTTCACTTTAGGTTTATTCCAGGTTTAAAATCGGCTTACACGTTTAACTTTTGGTCTTTATGGGGCTACTCTTCAATCCTTATGACATTTTTTGGTGTAAACTACTATTTAGCTGGTATGCATTCTTATGCGACAGGTGAAGCTGTTCCTATCCCTAATTGGGTTCCATTAACCGTTTTACTTTTTGCATTACTAAGTTTAGCTGCTTGGTGGAATAAAAGAAAGTATTAACAATTAAGCTTTAATTTTTATTATTCTCACTCTACCCTATCAATATTTGTAAGTATTAGCAAAACAGTATTGATATTTGAGAATTAACAAGGTAAGGTTTATCAACTTTATTAAATTTGAATCATTAATTATATGTTGTATATTTGGTAATACAATTAAATATACATGTTATGAAAGATTTCGAAACAAATTGGACTAGAGTAGAATTTAAAACTTATCTATTACTTTACTGTGCCCATGCAGACTATGTAGAGACTGAAGAAGAAAAATCTTTAATCACTTCAAGGGTTAGTCCTCAACTACTTAAGAAAATCCACAAGGAATTTGATACTGATAATGATTATCAACGCATTCAAAAAATTTTGAATACTGCGAATTATTTCGGTTACACCGCAAAGGAGGCTGGTGTTTTATTGGATAAAATGAAAACTTTATTTTTTCCTGAAGGAGAAGATATGGGGATTTTAGAAGAAAATATGTTTAGAGGATTAAAACACTTATTGGTTTAATCTAGCCCTTAAGAATAGGTCTTACAGACTTATCTAGCAATACTGATTATTGCTATACGTTAAAAGAACGTTCCAAACCTTTCAAAATGACATGTGTACCCATTTGGGTGTTTTAATAAATAATCTTGATGTCCTGTTTCTGCTGGCCAAAACTTAGCCATAGTTTCTATGGTAGTAACAATTGGAGATTCCCATCTTCCTGATTTACTCACAATATCAATTACCTCTTTGGCGATCTCTTCTTCTTCCTTATTTTGAATAAAGATAGTAGAACGGTAACTAGCCCCTTTATCGTTTCCTTGTTGATTAAGGGTTGTCGGATTATGGACTCTAAAGAAATAATCTAATATCTCTCTAAAACTAGTTTCATTTGAATCATAAGTCAATTCAACACTCTCAGCATGTCCAGGGTGATTAGACCATAACGGGTAGTCATTTTCACCACCTTGATAGCCCACTTCAGTGTTAATAATACCCTTCCTTACTCTAAATAAATCTTCCATCCCCCAGAAGCACCCTCCAGCGATATATGCCTTTCTAACCTCTTTCTTTAGTTCCATTTTAAATTACCCTTTTTGTCAGTTTGTATTTCATAACGCATTTGGCTACCAAATTTTGAAAGTATTGAATCCTGAAAAGATTTAATATGTTCTGTTTCGAATTCTACATCATATTTTACAAACACTAAAATAGTATCATATACTAATGTAAATGACGGAGTAGTACTTATCATCTTAACATCTTTATTTATTTTAATCTCAGCACATTTATCTCCAAAACAATCTAACCAATTATAAAATGCATTATTAAGTTTTAAAGAGTCAGAAAAATTATATTGATAAACATCAAAATAAGAAAGAGTTTCATTTAATTTTTGAGAGAATCTAATTTTTAGGAATGAATTGTATCCATACCTATCCAGTTTATGAATTTCAGTTAAACGCAAAGTATCATAAAGTGATTCTAAGGAAACCACTACGTTTGAAAGAGCTAAACTGTCTGAAACAATATGAGATTTATCAAAAGCGACTTCTTTAGTATCTTCAACTACTTCCCCCATTAAGTCTTCAATACTCACAGTATTTTTAGTAGATTCTTCATTTGAAGAACAAGCTACAAATACAACAATAATTACTAAAAAAGGGATGTACTTCATAGCCTTAATTTAATTCGCAATCTTTAGATAATTCAATCTTCATTTCATAATCCATTTCAACCGCATCATCCGCAATTGGATTCTTTCGCATCACTTTTTCCATATAACACTCACAATAGTTTTTTGAACCACCTTCATTTATACAACCAGTAAAAAAAAAATCCTTTTCTTTAGATGTCCAACTATCGCTAGAACAAGATGACAAAATAACGAATATACAAAGTATAACTAGTACTTTCATGACTCTATGAATTAATAATCTTAACTAATTTCTCAACCGTAAAATCTACTTCTTTTTTAGTAGTGTACTTACTGAAAGAGAACCTAACATTTTGTCTTGTAACATCCGTTTTAATCCCTCTTAAAACATGAGAACCAGAATTTGCTCCAGCTGTGCAGGCACTTCCTCCGGAACAAGCTATACCTTCCAAGTCTAACATAAACAAAAGCATACCTTGCTTAGCGAACTTTGGAAATAATACATTCAATACAGTATATAAGCTTTTTTCAGGCTCTATTTCACCAATAACATCAATTCCATCAATTTTTGAATGTAATTCATTAATCATATACATTTTCAATTCTTGAATTTTTGTAATATGATCATCCATGTTAGTATTTGCTAATTCAAATGCCTTTGTTAAACCAACAATTCCTGCTATATTTTCAGTACCACCTCTTAATCCTCTTTCTTGTGCACCACCTTCAATCAAAGGGGTCATAGAAATGTTTTTATTTTTATATAAAAAACCTACTCCTTTAGGTCCATGAAACTTATGAGCTGCACAGGTAATAAAATCAATATTTAATTCGGTTAAGTTGAACGGGTAATGACACAACGTTTGCACGGTGTCAGAATGAAAGTAAGCTCCATATTCTTTACATAACTGCCCTACTTCCTTTAATGGTAACAAAGTACCAATTTCATTATTAGCATGCATTAAAGTCACCAATACTTTTTCCTTTGAATTAACCAATAATTCTTTTAAATCATTTAAATCTACAGTACCATTTTCATCTAGTTTTACATGTGAAACTTTACACGATAAATTTTTTTTCACATTATCTAATGAATGTTCAACCGCATGATGTTCAATAGAAGAGCTAATAATATGTTTGACACCCAAATCTTTAACTGCACAAACAATAGCCATATTATCAGCCTCTGTACCTCCTGATGTAAAAATTATCTCTTTAGGTTCAGCATGTATATATTTCCCAATGGTTCGTCTAGCATTTTCTATGACGCTTTTAGCTTCACGTCCAAAAGAATGAAGGGAAGATGGATTACCAAATGTAGTTGACATGCTTTCAATCATTGCTTCAGTCACCTCTTTCGCTATTGGTGTAGTAGCAGCATTATCCAAATATACTTTCATTACTTTACAGTTTAAAATAATTTACATCTCTAAATAATTTATCAAACACATGGTATTGGCAAACCGTTAACTCATCATAACGTGTAAACACCCATAGTTTATTTTGGTCATACTTAATAATATCCCCATTAAAATCTCTTTGTTTAAAGGCTGCTGTTTTTTTATACGCTTTAATTCCATTCACATCACCAGTGTTATCAGTCACGTTAATAGTATAATAAGGAATAGCAGCCTTTAATGAATCAATTTTTTCTTCATTTGCTGATCTATTATGAAATTCAAAATGAATTTTTCTGTAATAATTTAAATAAGAGCGCACTTTAGTTGTGTCAAATAATTCAACCTTTACCTCATTATTATATAATTCAAATGTGTTTTTTGCAATCAATTCAATTCTAAAATTTAAATGACTACTATCAGGAACTACAACATTTACAGTATTAATATCCAATGGATCATAATTATAAATTCCTGAACACACATAATCTAATGGATTAGTTGAAAATCTATCCAATAAATTTCCATGCATATTTGGTAGGTACATAATAAATGGTTCTGGAGATTTCCCCAAAACAGGATCTTTTAACAACATAAAAGTACCTTCATGATCTCTTGATGCATTACCAACATACCATGTTTTTGCTAATTTCCCATTTTGGAAGATTTCAATTTTTTTATGATGCGCCAATATTGTTTTATTAACATTATCTAATGCACCTACAGAAACAGGTCCTTTCACAGCTACAAACTTAAACGTTTCTAAAAACACATCAATCATATGTTGTTGAATACATTTACCATTCTCTAAAGTCCATTCATTACCATTTTTCACAAACGACATACTATTACCTTGAGTATCTGATAAATTAATTTTATCGACAGCTGATGTATCTTTCACCGCAAAATTAGAAATCCCTTCTGCTGATAATGAAGATTTTTTCTCATTGAGTTTGGAAAAAATTACAAATCCTAAAACTGAAATGATGATAAGTATTACTATTGTTTTTATATTTTTCATTGCTTATTTTGTATATTTTCTTTTTCTAATTACGTATTGTATAACACCAAAAATAAAGATAAATAAAAGAGGGAAGACAATATTTACAAATTTCCAAAATGATCTTTCATCTCTTACTTTTTCAGCATCTAACAATCTTAAACTTATCGTTTTTGAACGGATTCCAATTAACGAATTATCACCTAATAAATAATCTACAGCATTTAAAAAGAATTCTCTATTTCCAAAATGAAACTTCTGCGTTCCATTTGCTGTCATCACTCTAAACCTGTCAACACTTAAAGGAATAGGAGCCATTTTCTTTTGTCCCTTTTTATGATAAGTAAACGAACTGTTAATCATATCCCCATCAGCCACAACCAACATTTTGTTTGGTACAGACTTAAACTTTGTTTTAAACGTATTATCTGTAAAAAAAGCATCTGATATTCTATTTTCAAATGGGGAAGAGAATTGACCCTCTAACAATATAGCGACTGGATTATCAGCAAAATTAGGATTGTCAGTTTTTGGTGCATACTTTTCATAAGCAAACCCAAAATTAATTCTTGCTGGTGCCCTTAATTTAATAGACTCAACAGAACTCTGCAACAATATTGTTTTCTTAACAGATGTATCTGTCAAATTTACTGGAGTAACAGAACTTATATACTCAGTCTTTATTGGATCAATATTCAATGTAATTGGATGTTCTTGTGTACTTAATAAAGGATAAAATCCCCATTCTAACCCAGGGACTTTGACATCTCTTGGTGGTATTAATTCATGGGTACATTGTTTATCAAAAATAATATCATTATTAATCCTTGCCCCGTACTTATAAATTAAATCTTTTTCAATATTTAAATCACGAGCTAAACAAATAGTTTCACCTGTAAACGCCAAGGAATCTCTATTCACATTCAAAGGATCAACAAACCACATTACTTTACCGCCATTCATAATAAACTGATCAATAACGAATTTATCTTTCTCATTGAATGATTCCGTTGGTTTAGCAATCACTAAAGCATCTATATCAATAAACGCATTTAATTGTCCATTAATTTCTACGTCATCAACAATATAATCTTTTTCTAATGACTGTCTAACATCCCAAGTTTGCTGCTTGGTTAACTCACCATGTCCTTGTAAAAACCCAATACTTTTCTTGGCCTTTCTTGTCACTCTACGAATTGATGAAATAAATTTATACTCCAATTCACTAATCGTTTTATCAACCAAATGTCTAACATCTTCATCCATTATGATTTCCTCTCTATCAAAAAACTGAATTACATCTACAGTTTTACCACCGTATTCAACAACAGCTCCAGGCCAAATAGTACTTATTTCAGAAGTTTGACCATCAAATTGTTTTAAATTGGTAGGTAATATCCCTTTTCCTTTATCAAAAAGATTCCCTTTGAATTCTTTATTAAATGTAGCATCATCAGAACCATCTGGATCAATAAATTCATATTGAATCATATCCCCAGCTTCGGCTACAAACTCCTCTAGAATATTTTGAATTCCTGATTGAATATTTTTCATATCAGCAGGAATATCACCATCTAAATAAATTTTAAAAAAGACTCTATCATTTAACTGGGTATCATCTTTTAATAGTTGTTTCGTATTTTCAGACAATGAATATCTATTATCCTCTGTTAAATCTATTCTTTTATTAAAAAAAGTAGATATAACATTTAAAAGAATTATAATAGCTACAATTCCAAAAAAGTTAATTAATACTCTTGTTTTATTAGCTTTCAATTGACTCATAGCTTACCATTTTCTAGATTCAAGGCTCAATTTTGTAGCCAAAATAAATATTAAAGTTGCACTTATAAAATATAATATATCAGAAGTATCAAGCACTCCTTTTTGAATAGATGAAAAATGCTCCATTATTCCTAACTCTCGAATCACTATATCCAAGCCACCAAATTGGCTAAAAGTTGCCAATAAATCTAACCCTAAAAAAGCAAACCAAGAAAAGAATACTGCCAATAATAAGGCGACTATTTGATTTGACGTAATACTAGAAACAAAAATTCCAATAGATACAAATACGCCTCCAACAAATAATAACCCTAAAAAAGAGGCAATGGTAACACCATCATCAATTACACCAACTGGATTTCCTAAAAAATGAATTGATATGTAATATATAATTGTTGGAATAATAGCTAATAGCACTAAGGTTAACCCACCAAAGAATTTTGCCAAAACAATTTGTAAATCAGTCAGTGGTCTCGTCAACAATAGCTCTATAGTACCTGTTCTTTTCTCTTCAGAAAATGCCCTCATTGTTATAGCAGGTATCAAAATTAAAAAGATGATTGGAGCTATGTTAAAATAAGATACTAAATCAGCAGTACCACCATCCAGAATATTTGTTCCAAAATTAAACACCCATAGAAACAAGCTGTTTAACACTAAAAAAATTCCAATTACTGCATACCCAATGGTTGAGCCCAAAAAACTACGTATTTCTTTTAAGTATAATGCTTTCATTTATTCAATTTAATCTAGTTTTCAAATTTAACTGTTTTGATTTTAATATCTTCTTAAAAAAACCTAAAAATGTATTTATTTATATAGGTCTATTCATAAACACCTTTTTTTAACCAAAATCAAACTTCTATTTTAACTAAAGAAATAATAATACTACCCTTTATCCGTTTAAACCAATTAATTGACACTTAAGAACATTAAAACACATTTTAAGTACTAAACCATAAATTAAGAATCAAAATAAAAGCATATTAAATATATAAAAATTATATTTGCAAATTCTATGAAAAAGATTATTATTTTCTTACTGCTTATTTCGAATGCTCTTCCTGGTTTCAACCAAACTATGTTGAAGGGAAAGGTAGTAGATTTTATCACAAAAGAACCTCTACCGTTTGTTAAAGTAAGCATCTTAAAAACGCCAAGAGCTAAGCTCACAGATTTTGACGGTGATTTCGCTATAAAATATGCCAGAAAAAATATTGATTCTATTTCATTCGAATATGTTGGATACTTTAAACAAACTGTATCTTTAAATTCATTACAACAGCCAGACAGTATATTTATTGAATTGAAATCAAATACAACCTTAGAAGTAATTGAAGTAGTATCTGGTAAAAATCCTGCTTTTAAGGTATTAAAAGCAATTAATGATCACAGAAAGGAAAATAATCCGTCAAAATTAGACGCTTATCAATATGAAGTTTATGACAAAATACAATTTGACATGAACAATATTGATAAAGAATTTCAGGATAAAAAATATTTACAAAAATTTAAATTTATTGGTGACTATGTGGATACCACTAATGGAAAACGAGCCTTACCCGTTTTATTGACAGAACAGATAGCTGATATTTACCATAAGAGTAGTCCTACTCAGCACATTGAAATTGTTAAAGCAACGCATTTAATTGGAATAAACAATTTAGACCTAACTCAATTCACTAGAGATTTAAATAAAGAAATAAACCTTTATGATAGTTATTATGAAATGTTTAGTAAAGACTTTTTAAGCCCTATATCTCCACTAGGAAGAGGATTCTATGACTATAGAAAAATTGATGATGACACTCTAAAGGGAGTCATTTGCAAACACCTAACATTCTTACCTAAACGTAAAGGAACCGCATTGTATGAAGGAGAAATTTGGGTTACAGAAGATACCTATGCAATAAAAAAAGTGAGCTTAAAAATCCCAAGTGACATCAATTTAAATTATGTTTCTAATATGTCAATTGAACAAGAATACACCTTTATAGATTCGTCTATTTGGATGATTGATAAATATAAAATACAAGCTGAATTTAGACTGCTAAATGAAGATACTAAAAAGAAATCACTTAGTGTATTTATTAGAAAAAACTCAAGTAAAACAAATGTTATCATAAATCACCCAAAACCGTTTGACTTTTACACAGGTACTATAATTTTAGCGGATGGGGCTGATGAAAGAACTTCTGATTATTGGTTAAAAATTAGGCACGACACTTTAAACACTCAAGAAGCCGGTGTTGTAAAAATGATTGACTCTTTAGAAAGCAACAAAACATTCAAGTTTTATGATAAGATGATACGTTTTGGATTGACCGGATACTGGCCTATTGGAAAAATTGAATATGGGTATCTATACTCTCTTTACAATCGAAATGAAATAGAAGGGCACAGAGTAATGCTAAAACTTAGAACATCAAAAAAATTCAGTAAGAAACATAGATTTCAAACTTTTGGATCGTATGGTTTTTTAGATAAACGTTTTAAATTTGGAGGTTCATATGAATGGCAAATAAAAAATGAACCATTCGAACAATTTAAATTATCTTATGCTAGGCGTGTTGAACAGTTAAGTCTTGCCTATAGAATGGGAGATGTAGACAATTCATTCACCACTATTTTTTCTTTAGAAAAACAAAACAAAATGACCATGACAGATAAAGTCATCATGTCATATGAAAAAGATTACTTACGTCCCTTTAGATCATTAACATCTATTGAATGGAAGAATTTCATCCCAGTAGGTGCTATGAGGTATGATCACATACAAAAAAACGGTGACACTTTAGCTGTAAACAATATCAAGTCATTTGAAATTAAAAATACAATAACATTCACTAAAAAGGAAAAGTTTATAAAAATTAATTCGAGACGTTTAAGTATGGGTTCAAGTGTACCTATTATCTCTTTAACTCATACACTTGGAATTAGAGGTGTTGCTGGAAGTCGATACAATTACAATCGTATTGATTTACTATGGAGACACAGACCGAAGGTTGGTATGTTTGGTAAAATGAGATATGAAATTTACGCAGGTAAGGTTTTCGGAAGAGTTCCATTTCCACTACAAAACGTTCATGCTGGTAACGAAACATTTTACATGCAAATTAGAACATTTAATTTAATGAAGTATTACGAATTTGTTAGTGACATCTGGACAGGTTTTAACTTTCAACACCAGCTACAAGGATTAATCCTTGATAGAGTTCCATTGATCAGAAAGTTAAAATGGAGAACAGTGTACGGACTAAAGGCTGTTGTAGGGCATTATAGATCTCAGAATAGCAAAGACATAATACTACCTTCATACTCGAACACTTTTAAGAATTTTAAACCATACGCGGAAGCTACAATAGGAATTGAAAATATATTTAAGTTTTTAAGAGTTGATGGTATCTATAGATTAACATATAATAACCTTCCTGACGCATCTAGATTTGGTATTCAATTTAGATTTATTGGAGATTTCTAAATGTAGAAAATCACCTAATACTTCCTTACAAAGGAATGAATGCATAGGACATATTTTCATTTGATAAATTATTAGAAAATTCTAAATAAAAATCATCTTCAGAAGAAGAATTCATTCCAGTAGCTAAAAACACAACTCCATCCGTTGTTATATATTTGTATTTAGACATCTTAAATCCAATATCACCAGCCACGCAATACACATTCACATTAGCGTTCTTAAGACTTAATAGCTTAGGATATATATCTGTATAAAAATTATTTGATTGAATGCAATAACTACAATCTCCTAAATGCCCATTTGACACAGAATCAATTTGACTTTCTAAAGAGGGATTACCTCTCATCCAAATTAACTTGTGTGATAGAATAATTAGATTTTTATAACTATTCATGGTATCCGTTATCGTATTAAAAAAATGTAATTGCTCTCCACTTATTCTTGACGAATCTAACTGGGTATCTAACACTAAAAACAAGGTGTTATCTTGAGTATACGAATAATACGTTTCTTTTTTTGTATATGATTTTAGTAACTCAACATTAGTATAATCATGATTGCCTAATGTCCATAATGTTTTAGAATTAGAAATATCAAAGACAGAATCTAACACGTTTAGTATTGTATTATCAAACGAACTTAAATTTGCCATATCCCCACCAAGCATTAAGACATCAAAATCAGAAAATGCAGCAATTTCAACAGAATTATTTAGTCCAGAATTATCATCTAAACGTGTATGAGAAAAAACAGCATATTTTTTAACTTCCTGTTGACAAGAAACAACCGTAAAAAAAACACAAACCAACACAACTAAGTGAAAAATATGAGATTTATTAATTTGCAATATTTTTTTTAAGTTTAAGTAAAAACGCAAAATGTAATCCAAAATGAAGATTATTAAACATTAACGCTTCTTCTAAATTTGTAATTTCAAAATTATAAGATGTTGGATAGTCCTTAAATTTTGTAAAATCAAGCGTTTCTAAATCTTGCTCTAATTCACTATACAAATAATCAAATAATAAAATAATCGACCTACATTCTTCCTCTCCTACTATACCATTTGGCTTACCACCTTTTCTATAAGTGGTCAAGAAAGCATCATCTAGATTTAATTCATTATTAGACAATCCATAAATTAATAATTTTTGAGTCACGACAAGATGAGCAACGTTCCAAATGATATTATTTGAATACCCCTGTGGCACCTCATTCATTTGTTCATTTGACAACCCTTTTACCATTCCTGATATGTTAGAAATAGATGCTTTTAATAATTTTAAATTTGTTTTCATAAGTAATATTATCTCCCTAAAATAAACACGCAAGGTTCTTTAGGTAAATTAAACTTTTCTTTTTTCCACTCCTCAATTGACTTAGTTTTAATACATTCATTTTCGCCAGTTATATCAATAGCAACTGTAAACATAATATCGCCTGACGCATACTTTAACACATCATTAAACATGGGCTGATTACGATACGGTGTCTCAATGAATATTTGCGCGAAACTATTTCTTTGAACTGTATGTACTAAATCTTTAATCTTCTTTGCTCTATCAGATTCACTTTTGGGTAAATATCCGTTAAACGTAAATCCTTGACCATTTAAACCTGAAGTTGCTAAGGCTAAAAAAATTGAACTAGGTCCAATTAAAGAAATTACCTTAATATTATTTTGATGCGCTTTTTGAACAACAGCAGACCCTGGATCAGCAATCCCCGGATAACCAGCTTCAGACATTAAACCAACATCTTCACCGTTTTTAAGTCGCTGAATCACGTCCAATTCAAATTCATAGTTGTTATGTTTATTTAACTCATAAAAAACAGAATCATCAATGGGAAATAACTTATCAATTTTCCTTAAAAATCGTCTAGCAGTTTTAGTTTTTTCAACTACGAAACATCTTAACACTTTTGCAATATCAGTAGTGAAACTTGGTAAAACATTTTCATAGTTTGATTCACTAATTGGAATAGGAATAATATACAACTGTCCTTTCATTACTTTAATTTTTCAATAATTACATCAGTCGTTTTATTGACTAATTCATAAACATCCTCAAATCCTTGTTCACCACCGTAATAAGGATCAGGTACAGCCATATTTCTACCTGGATAGAGTTCATTTAGAAATAATTTCACTTTATTTTTATCAGACTCAGAACTTCCCAATTTTACAACATTATTATAATTTGAAGAATCCATTACATAAATAACATCAAACTTCTTAAAGTCTGAAACATCAAACTGCCTAGCTCTTAAAGTTGATAAATCACAACCATACTTTAATGCAGTCTCCATCATTCTTTGATCCGGCTGTTGACCAATGTGATGAGATGAAGTTCCACAAGAATCAACTACGACTTTCAAGTTGTTTGACTGAATCTTGTCTCTTAACAACCCATCAGCCAAAGGAGAACGACAAATGTTACCCAAGCAAACCATTAAAATTTTCATATTTATAACTAATTAAAGAATTGTAAAAAAAAATCCTCTTCAACCGAATGAAGAGGACTATATTAATTAACGTTTAATTTTTTCTCTAAATCTTCTAAATAACCTCTAAACTTTTTATCAGTTTCAGATAAGTTATTTACAGTTCTACAAGCATGCAATACAGTAGCATGATCTTTACCTCCACACTGAGCTCCAATATTTGCTAATGACCATTTTGTCATCTTTTTAGCAAAGTACATTGCAATTTGACGCGCTTGAACCACTTCTCTTTTTCTTGTTTTAGATTTAATTAATTCAATTGGTAAATTAAAATAATCACAAACAATTTTATGAATATAATCCATTGACACTTCTCTAGCTGTATTCTTAACAAATTTGTCAATCATTTTTTTAGCTAACTCAATCGTAATAGATTTTTTGTTTAATGTTGCTTGAGCAATGATAGATGTTAAAGCACCTTCCATTTCCCTTACGTTAGTATTAATACTATACGCTAAATATTCTAAAACATCTTCTGGCAATTCTAAACCATTACCATAAATTTTCTTTTTCAATATTGCGATTCTAGTTTCTAAACCTGGTGCTTGAACATCTGCAGACAATCCCCATTTAAATCGCGATAACAACCTTTGTTCCACACCTTTCATTTCAACTGGTGCTTTATCTGAAGTCAAAATAATTTGCTTACCAGTTTGATGTAAATGGTTAAATATATGGAAGAAAGCGTCTTGTGTCTTTTCTTTTCCAGCGAAAAACTGAACATCATCAACAATTAAGACATCCATTAATTTATAAAAATTAACAAAATCATTAGTTGTGTTATTCTTAATTGAATCAATAAACTGTCTAGTAAACACTTCAGCACTTACATATAAAACTGTTTTGTTAGGAAACTGATTTTTCACTTCAATCCCAATTGAATGCGCCAAGTGAGTTTTACCCAAACCTACTCCACCATATAATAATAATGGATTAAATGCAGTTCCACCAGGCTTACTTGATACAGCAAAAGCAGCACTTCTTGCTAACCTATTACAATCACCTTCAACAAAATTATCTAACGAATATGTTGGATTTAAATTTGACTCTACATTTACCTTTTTCAAACCAGGAATAATAAATGGATTTCTGATTTCTTTTTCAGTTACATTTAAAGGCATAGAAACAGGTGTATTAGATACACTTTTCTTACTACTTGTTGGTAAATTTAAAGTATAGGCAGGTTTTTTATTATTAGTATTTCTATCCATTACGATAGAGTATTCTAATTTGGCATCAGCTCCTAGTTCTTTTTTAATTACTTTTTTTAATAAATCAATGTAATGCTCCTCTAACCATTCATAAAAAAAATGTGAAGGTACCTGAATCGTCAATACATTAGCCTTATATCTAACAGGAACAATTGGTTCGAACCAAGTCTTAAAGCTTGATAAAGATACATTATCTTTTATCACTTGTAAGCAACTTGCCCAAACTGATTCATGGTTTTTTTTACCTTTCATTTGACTACGTGGTTTTTTATTTTTATTTTTTTCGCACTTAATTAACATGTAAATGTTCATATATTAATCAGATAACAAATATGTGACTAAATAAGTTATAAAAAAAATTAAACCCTATTGTTTTTTCAATTTTTTTTACAGTAGGAACAATCTCTTTTTATTTCTAATTAATCTAAGTTAAATCAAATTTTTATCTATAATATTGACTTTTATTTAATACCTTAATACTATGTATAGTTTTACTCATAAATTGCGAATTCGATATGGCGAAACAGATCAAATGGGCTATTGTTACTATGGAAATTATGCACAATTTTTAGAAATAGGAAGGGTTGAAACATTAAGAGAACTGGGGGTTAGTTACAAAAATCTTGAAGAGTCAGGTATAATGCTACCAGTTGCAGAGCTAAATGTAAAATACATCAAACCTTCTTTTTATGATGACTTAATCACAATCAAAACAACCATTACAAAAACACCTTCAGTTAAAATTGAATTTGATTATGAAATCTATAATGAAAGCAATGAACTTTTAACTATTGCTTATACAAAATTAGTGTTTGTAAACAAGAGCACAATGAAACCGAGATATTGTCCTGAGGAATTGTTAGAAAAAATCAATAATCTATAAATTTATAATCAATTAACTATCTATGCAAACAACTGTAAAATCTTCTAATGTTGTGTTTTCTTTTTCTAAATTATAAGAGTTTTCAATTGTAGATGTTTCACTACTTTTCACACATTCTTGTTTCAATTGCAAACCATCAGTATCAACAACATAACCAACTAAAGCTTCTTCAGTTGTTTCTTCTCCATTGATTGTTTGAATTATTGTAGTTTTAGTATAAGTATAGTGACAAGACGTACACTTTTCACAAGATGTGTTAATAAATAATGTAACTAAACTTAAACCTAAAATAATTCGTTTCATAACTTTGTAATAATTTAATGATGCGCAAATATAAAGAAATCCATGCAAAGAAAAATAATTAACACTAAAGATAATTCCAAAACTTTGTTAATTCCAGATATGAATGAAACTTATCACTCAACGAATGGAGCAATAGCAGAGTCCAAGCACATTTATATAAATTATGGACTGAATAATTTCAATACAACAACCGAAACCATAAACATTTTAGAGATGGGATTTGGAACTGGCTTAAATGCAATATTATCACTTGATTATGCAACACGTTTTAAAAAACAAATTAACTATTGTACTATAGAGAAATATCCAGTAACTACGGAGGAGATTATTGAATTGAATTATACCGAAGCTTTAAACTTAGGGAGTTTAAAAACAGATTTTTTAGCTTTACACTCATCAAATTTTGACACTCACCTTCAAATCAATCCTTTCTTCTTATTCACAAAACACCACAAAGACCTAAAAACAATACCTTTAGAGAATAACACATTTGACTTGATTTATTTTGATGCATTTGCTCCACAACATCAACCAGACTTATGGACTCTTGCTGTTTTACAAAAGATGTTTGATAGTTTAGTACTAAATGGATTCCTAATAACATATTGTGCGCAGGGTCAATTTAAGCGAAACCTGAAAGCTGTGGGATTTGAAATAGTTTCACTCCCTGGACCCATTGGAAAAAGAGAAATAACAAAGGCAATTAAAAAATAAGATATTTAGATTAATTGAAATAATCTAATTATTTTTGTTTAAAATTATTTACACTTAATAAAATTAAAAATGGCATCAGGATTTTACGCTTTATTTGACGACATAGCCACTCTATTGGATGATGTAGCTTCAATGAGTAAAGATTTAGCCACAATTACTAAAGTAGCCGGAAAAAAAACATCTGGTATATTAGGTGATGATTTAGCTGTAAACGCTGAAAAAGCTTCCGGATTTGCCTCATCAAGAGAATTACCAATACTTTGGTCTATCGCAAAAGGTTCATTTATAAATAAACTTATAATCCTACCTTTAATATTTCTATTAAGCGCATTCTTGCCTTGGACAATTACACCTCTACTATTAGTTGGAGGAACCTATCTAGCTTATGAAGGTGCTGAAAAACTATTTGAATACTTTTTTCATGGCCCTTCAAAAAAAGATAAGAACGCTGAAATTATCAAAACAAAAGATGAAATAGTAGCCTACGAAAAAAAGAAAGTTAAATCTGCAATTATCGTTGACTTCATACTATCTATTGAAATTATTATAATTACATTAAGTACAGTTATAGAGGAAAGTTTACAAACTCAAATTATTGTAGTTTCTTTTATTGCCATAATCGCGACAATTGGTGTTTACAGTTTAGTAGCCTTGATTGTTAGGTTAGATGATTTCGGATTCAAATTGATTAAACTGAATGCACACAAAGAGAAAAGTACTATTAAATCATTTGGACATTTTTTGGTAAACGCCCTACCCTACGTTATTAAAAGTTTAAACGTAATAGGTACAATTGCAATGTTGCTAGTAGCTGGAGGTATTTACCTACACCAAATTAAACAAATTCATGCGCTTTTTCATTCTTTACCAGAGCTTTTAAGCACACTTATAATTGGACTTGGAGTTGGAATTATAGCTTTAGTTATCATCCTCTTAATTACTTCACTTTTAAATAAAATAAAAAAATAGATGTCTGACATTGAATTAAAGATAAACGAATTAAGTGAAAAATTAAACGAATACAATCATCAGTATTATGTGTTAAATACAAGTACAATCAGTGATTTTGATTTTGACAATTTACTTAAGGAACTTGAACAGTTAGAAACCGACTACCCTCAATTTGCATCAGAAAACAGTCCAACCAAAAGAATTGGAGGTGACATTACAAAAAACTTCCCTACTGTTAAACACACTTACCCCATGCTAAGTTTAGCAAACACATATTCCAAAGAAGAATTAAACGATTGGAGTAATCGTATAAAAAAGATCAGTACAGATGAAATTGAATATGTTTGTGAACTAAAATATGATGGCGTTGCTATTGGTATTAGATATGAAAATGGCAATCTTACCCAAGCAGTAACCAGAGGTGATGGTTCACAAGGAGAAGATGTAACACACAATGTTAGAACCATTAAAACTGTTCCATTAAAATTAAAGGGGAACTATCCTGATATTTTTGAAATAAGGGGAGAGATATTTTTTCCTCTAGTAAATTTCGAACTTTTAAACAAAGCTAAGAAAGAAGCGGGAGAGCAACTTTATGCAAACCCAAGAAATACAGCATCTGGAACATTAAAACTAAAAGATTCTAAAGTTGTTGCCAAAAGAGGGTTAGACTGTCTACTTTATGGCGTTTATGGTGAAAACCTAAATTTTGAAACACATTCTGAAGCCGTAAAAACAGTTGGAACTTGGGGCTTTAAAATCCCAACAGAAGGTAAAAGATACATTCAAACTGTGAAAACAATTGATGATGTGATGGACTTTGTAACTTTTTGGGATACAGAAAGACACAATCTTCCATTTGAAATTGATGGGATAGTTATCAAGGTCAATGATTTTAACCAGCAAAAACAAATGGGGTTTACAGCTAAAAACCCGCGTTGGGCCATCTCTTATAAGTTTAAAGCAGAAAGAGTGGAAACAAAATTAGACAAAGTAACCTATCAAGTTGGAAGAACAGGAGCAATTACACCAGTAGCTAATCTTTCACCTGTACAACTTGCAGGAACAACTGTAAAGCGAGCATCTTTACATAATGCAGACCAAATTGAAAAACTTGATTTACACGCTAATGATTATGTGTATGTTGAAAAGGGAGGGGAAATAATTCCTAAAATTGTTGGTGTTAATCTTGAAAAAAGACAAGTAAATTCGATTCCAGTTAAATACATTACCACATGTCCTAAATGTAAAACTGAATTAATTCGATTAGATGGTGAGGTAAAACATTACTGCCCAAATGACATCCTATGTCCGCCTCAAACAAAAGGAAAGATAGAACATTTCATAAGTAGAAAAGCTATGAATATGGATGGTTTAGGCCCTGAAACTATTGATTTATTTTATGATAATTTTTTAGTCTCCAATATTGGAGATTTATATACATTAACTTTTGAAAAAATTATTGATTTAGAAAGAATGGCTGATAAGTCTGCAAATAACATTTTAAAAAGTTTAGAAGAATCAAAGAATATTCCGTTTGAAAGGGTACTATTTGCCTTAGGAATAAGATATGTAGGTGAAACTGTAGCAAAAAAATTAGCCAAGTATTTTAAAGACATTGATCATATAATAAAAGCCACATTTGAGGAATTAATTAATGTAGACGAAATTGGGGATAAAATCGCTATCAGTCTACAAGCCTACTTTCTTGAAGATAGACACATCATACTAATTAACAGGTTGAGAGCATTTGGATTACAGTTTGAAATTGAAGAAAACTTAGATGCGACAGACATTTTAAATCAGCAAGCCATTGTCATTTCAGGTGTTTTTGAAAGTGTATCTAGAAGTGAATTAAAAAAGCTTATTGAAGACAATGGAGGAAAGAATACAAGCTCAATATCAGCAAAGACCAATTACTTAGTCGCAGGTGCAAACATGGGACCTGCAAAACTAGCCAAGGCTGAAAAACTCGGTATTAAAATTATAAGTGAACAAGATTTTTTAAACATGCTTAAATAATGGAATTTTTTGACAACTATAAAGTTAAGATGCTGCTACGCAAGATTAATAACATCTCAATCAAAAGAACAGTTCGTATTTTACCAATAGAAAATTATCATTCTATTTTAATTGTTCAAAATGAGAGGAATGATACGCTTATAAAAAGCATAGAATCTATATTCACAACTAGTAAAATAACGCAATTATATTCAAGAATTGAAAAAGAAGATACACTAACTAATAGCAACTATGTATACACCTATCATGTATCCGATTTAGGATTTTCAAAAATAAAAAACGAAAGACTTTTAGGACTAGTAAATACTAATTTTGATTTAATAATTGATTTTTCTAATAAAATCACAGAATTTAATTATTTCATTAAAATATCAAAAGCTTCCCTTAAAATTGGTAATTTGCATTCAACAAACAACTATCTTTACGATATATTAGTTGAAAGAGGAAACTCTGATACTGATTTTATAGATAACATTACACTGCAAATAAATACTTTAAGTCAATAAAAATGGATATTACAAAATTAAAAGGAATGGGCGTAGCTTTAGTTACTCCGTTTAACGATAATAAAGAAATAGACTTTAACGCATTAGAAAAATTTACTGAATTTTTAATAGAAAATAAAACAGACTATTTAGTTGTTCAAGGAACTACTGGTGAATCGCCGGTATTATCAAATGATGAAAAATTGAAAGTTTTAGATACAGTCATCAAAGTGAATAACGGAAGATTACCAATTGTATTTGGAATAGGTGGTAACAACACTACGGAAATTGCAAATCAATTATCAACTTTCAATGTAAAAGGTGTTGATGCATTCTTATCTGTTTCACCTTACTATAACAAACCTACTCAAGAAGGAATTTTCCAACATTACAAAACAATTTCTGAACATTCAAAATTACCTATAATATTATATAATGTACCCGGTAGAACTGCATCAAATGTTTTGGCCGAAACTACATTAAGAATAGCTAACGAATGTAAAAACGTAGTTGCAGTAAAAGAAGCAAGTGGAAACTTTGAACAAATTATGGATATTATTCAAGGTAAACCTGAAAACTTTTTAGTAATATCTGGAGATGATGCGATCACAATGCCTTTTATTGCAGTTGGTGGGGATGGTGTTATTTCTGTTGTTGGAAATGGTTTTCCAAAATTATTTAGTGAAATGGTTAATGCTGGTTTGAATGGCGACATAGCTAAATCAAAACAATTACATTACACTATTTTACCAATTATAAAACATTTGTTTTCAGAAGGTAATCCAGGAGGGATTAAAGAAACTCTGTCTTACCTTGATATTATGAAAACAAATTTAAGATTACCTTTAGTTAATGTATCTGAAAACACTAAAAATTCAATACTAACACTAACTAAATCAATTTATAAGTCTTAACTTATAAATTGAAAAACTGCTATTAAATCACACATTAGTAAAACAATAAACCGTTTTCATAATTTAGAAGACGGTTTTTTAAGTAAAAAAGATGTTTATAAAAAAAGATATATTACAAGTAGAAAATTGGATAAATAATTCAAAAAACATAGTTATAACGGCACATAAATCCCCAGATGGAGATAGTATTGGAAGTTCGTTAGCCTTACACTTTTTTTTAAAAAACTTAGGAATTAACTCTACAGTTTGTCATCCAGATAAAATGCCTTATTATTTAAGTTGGATTGAGGGTACGAAAAATATTTTGACCTATGAACAACATGAAAATGAAGTAATTGAAAAAATGGCGTCAGCTGATTTAATTTTTTGTTTAGATTACAATACACCATTTAGAATTGGAAAAATGACTGAGCATTTAGTAAATTCTTTAGCAAAAAAAGTAATGATAGATCACCATCAAGATCCGAACAATGAGTTTGTTGATATTCTTTTTTCAGATCCAAAAAACTCTTCTACTTGTGAATTAATATATGAATTTATTGAAGCATTAGAAAAATTAGAATGTATTGATGACACAGTTGCTATTCCAATGTACACTGGGATAATGACCGATACAGGCTCATTTAGGTTTCCTTCAACAACAGCTAGAACACATAACATTGTAGGAAATTTAATGACAAATGGATTAAATGCTTCTTCTATTCATGAAAATACATTTGATACCAATTCATTATCTAAACTTAAACTGAATGGTTATGCAACTTCCGAGAAACTAGTGATCATGCCAAATCAAAAAGTAGCGTATATTTCATTATCAAGCCAAGAGTTAAAAGATTTAAACTATACTAAAGGTGATACAGAAGGTTTAGTGAATAAAGCTTTAGGAATAAACGGCATAAAAATGGCTGCGTTTTTCAAAGAAGAAGGTGGCTATGTTAAAATATCATTTAGAGGTAAAGGAGAGAATCATGTTAATGTTTTAGCAAATGAAAATTTTGAAGGTGGAGGTCATATCTACGCAGCTGGAGGTAAGTTTGACGGAAAATTAGATGATGCTATTGCTAAATATGTAACTGTTGTTGAAAAATACGTTAAGTAACTATGAAATTCATTACGATTACCCTATTCTTTTCAATTTTTTCGTTCTTCTCATGCACTGAAGAAGAAACAATTAAACCGTTGGCTAAAACTAAATGGAATCCAGAAGAATCAATTAAAATGCAAACCACCTTTCTAGCGGAAGAGAATGATGAAATAAATTCATTTTTAAAGCATCATAAAGATTGGGAAATGACCAAAACTGGTTCTGGTCTAAGGTATTTTATTTATGATAAATCTGAATTTGTTGATACGGCTAAGGTATATGATGAAGTTAGTATCTATTTTGATGTTAAACTATTAGATGGTACGATCTGTTATTCTCAAAAAGAGGAATTACAAAAATTTATGATAGAAAAGACAGATATTGAAAGTGGTTTACATGAAGCATTGAAATATATGTGCACTAATGACAAAGCACTTTTCATTTTACCCAGTCATTTAGCACATGGTTTACTTGGAGACCAAGATAAAATCCCACCATTACAACCTGTTATTTACGATATTCACTTAATTAAAATTAACTAATTATGTTCATTAGATTATTATCAGCTCTAGCGCTTACTACCAGCATCATATCATGTAATCTAGAAGGCGTTAAAAAGAAAGCCGAACCAAACTTTTTTGAAGCGATTGATACTTCAAGAGTTGATCCAGTTGAACTTGTAGAAACTACACTAACTCCTACGCAAGTTATTAAAGATACTTTAGAGAATGGTACAAAAAATGATTTAGTTTGGAATGGAAAAAATGGCTTAAGAGTTGAATGGTCAGTGAAACAAAAGTTTAACAAAATCCAAAAAGGAAATGTTGTTTTAGTTAATTATAAAGCAAGAGTTGCAAGAGGGGAAGTATATGATAGCAATTCTCAATTAAATAAGCCTGTACCTTTAAAAACAGGAATAGGACAATTAGTTCAAGGCTGGGAAACAGGTCTATTACAAATGTCTGCAGGTGATAAAGGTAGAATAATGATTCCATCAAAACTAGCATATGGTGAAGCTGGAATTTTAGGACGTGTCCCTCAAAATGCTGATATTATTGTGGACATAGAAATTGTTGCTATAATTGAACCTATTGAGCTAATTAATGGTATCAAAATTTATAAATATGAATCCGTAACTGAACAAGTTTTCCCTAAAAAAGATCAATTAATTACATTTCACTACTTTGCCTATAGAACGGGAAAAACTGCGCGAATGTATACTAACTCTTATGAGAAAGGTGAACCATTTCAGATTAAATTTGAAAATGATAATGTAGTTGAAGGGCTTCACATTGGACTTGCGCAAGTTGGGGCTAATGAAAAAGCCTTTATAGAAATTCCAGCTAAAATGGCATATGGTAAAAAAGGCTTATTAGACTTAGTACCTTCAAATACTGATATAATTTTTGATGTAAGAGTCGAAAGTATCAAGTAACAGGCTTTAAACTATTAATATGAAACATTATTGATTTTAAGTTGTTTTTTAATTAATATTAGCTCTATTAGTCAAACTGTATGGATATGGACTAAACTAGACACTATGCCCTTCAAAATGGCAAACAATGCAGTGACTGATACAATTATTAATGGTGAAACTATGTATTTTATTTTGGCGGGATTGATGAATCAAAATTATATTCTAAAATTCTCAAAATTCATATAAATATAAAGTTTTAACCGATATTTGGACAGAAACACCTAATACGTAAAATTATAAATCATTTGGCGTGTCAGGAACTATTATTGAGCATACCATATATTTTACTCGAGCAAAAAATTATCTTTATTTTAATGATGTTAATACGCTACGCAAGGATATTATTAATAATGACAATCTACGTAAATAACATGATATTTGGGTGAAAATATTCCTAATAATGGATGTAGATCAGCTTGTGTTAACTATGCTTTAAATGCGTTTTGGACAGGTGACTCAGAAGCGTTTTACACTTATAATACAATTACTTATAAGGTTCTATAGGCATTACACCACTAACACAAATAATGAGATTATTAAAGTTATAATTAACTTTATTTTTTTAGTAACACTACTAACTTATTGGCTGTATTCCAATTTCTAGTGGTCGTTGAAACGTTTAATTGTTTTTCAAAAAATAGATTTGATAATTTCGTTTTATGATAAGAATTTTCAATACATAAATAAACTGTATCTCTTATTATTTTGAACTTATCTACTCCAAAATCTGTCAGTTCAACATTCTCCACGTCTACAGAACTCGGTATGCGATTTAAAAAAGTAAAATGTAATTGTTTTGTATCAACTGAATCTGAATAAAAGGGATTACTATCAATGATAGAATCGAAATCAGAGCTTTTTTTAACTAAAACAGGTACTTCATGTCCAAAAGTATGCAATATGGCTTTAGATATAAGTGATTCAATAATTTCAACATCCTCTATCTCACTATCAAAGATTACATTTCCACTTTGAATATAAGTTATTGGATTTTTAAAACCAATGGTACTAAACATAGCTTTTAACTCGGCCATCCTTATTTTTCTATGACCTCCAACATTTATTCCTCTCAGTAGTGAAACAAATTTTTGTATCTTAAATTAAGGACAGTAAAAATTTTCACTAACATGCGCAGCTAATGAAGAGCAAAAGCCTAAATTACCAGTAATGTCACCTTTACATAAATTTTCAATAGTAGCCGCATTAAATGGTAACGTTTTTGTTCGAATATGTCTCGCAGAAAATATACCTAAAGCTCCATCTTTATTATTTTTACGGTTAATATTAGTAAATTGAGGTTTAGCTTGAGAAATAGACGTAGCCGGTGCTGACGCATCTATATATTTAGATACAAATTCATCTACCATAACAACTCTAAGCGTTGCATTAATCATTTCTCTTTTAATTACATTCTCATCAATACTTACATTCTTTGCAATTAAATTATAGAATTCTTCACCTGCAAAAGAAGGCAAACTAACATTCTCAAAATCATCTTGTTTTGTCCATATAATAGATTTATTTTGAAAACTATTATCTGCATACGTTTCGATATAATTGATAATTAATTTGGTAGATTTTATAGCTACATTTTTAGGAGTAGTAGCTTTAGGGTTAACAGAAAGGTAAGAATTTAGATTACCTGCAAATCTAAATTCAGGATTACTAGTAGCAGATTGAAGCCAAGTCCCAATAAAACCAAATCCACTTATTAATTCTGTTCCAGCGTTGGCATCATATTTTCCTTCATCAAAAATCCCTTCAAATTTATATTCAAATTCTTCATTCAAATCATTAGCAAAAAAAGTATACATTTTTTGCTCAGGCCCATAAAACAGACCTGCTTCTTTATTGTTAATTAATGTATCATGTAATTGCCAAGATCTGATTGTATCTAAACCATCTACTTCATAAACTTTCGCATCAACTTGATCAAAATAACTTGAATCTGCAATTTGAGCATATTCATGATTATCACCATCTCCTAAATAAGTTCTTGTAATTCTAATCATATGAATAGAATCTGATTGATCTATTAACCCAAAAATAACTGGTGTTCTTTTATAAGTTCCATTTAAACTAAAATCTTTTTCACAAGACGTAAATGTGATTAGTCCAATTAACGTAATCAGAATAGAATATTTTTTTAACATAATCAATGAATATTTTGTACAAAAATAAGTAAAATAGTTAAGTAATAATTGTTGTAGGCTAAATAAGAGATACACTTAAAAATAAAAAAAAGATCTGGCACTTTAATTCGTATTAATAATCCAAATATTTCGCTTTTTTATCTGTATAAATATCACTAATTTTAATCAATATACCTGTTTCTTCAACCCCTCCAAAATCAGGGTTTTTTGCTGTTCCAAAACTTTTCATTGTTGGTGATAATTGCATGTAATTATTGATTAAAGGAGGAATCTTAGTATCTAATTCTCTTACATATTTTTGAAGTACTCTATGTGCTACTTTATACTCAGCTAATTTTTCTTCAATCGAATTTCCTTTTGGCACTTCAATTAAATTCAAAATTTCACTTTCATTTATATCGGTGTGAATTGGATGTATTGGAGTTACCATTTTATCAACATCAGGAAACAATGTATCCATAAAAGCTAAAACACCTTTTTTTGCTGTTAAATTATAATCAGAATACATAGTCACTTTACCAAAAAAGTATTCAATCTGAGGATTAGAAACGACAACTGCCCCTAGTCCATCCCATAAATTATCCAATGAAAACAATCCTTTTCTTGAATTTTGAGGTTGATACTTTGGCTGAATCCAAGATCGCCCTAATTCAATTGTCTTAGGCAAGAAATCAGTAATAAATTTGTCTGTGAAATTAAAATAATGTTTGGTAGACAAGTTAATTTCATCTCCATCAATTGCCGTTGAACAATCAATAAAGCGATACCCTCCAACTATTTCTTTTGCCTCTGGCTCCCAAACTATCAATTGCTGATAGCAGTTCTCGCATGTATCTAATTCATCAATATCAACTTCTTTACCTGTTCCACCACCAGACATTGCAAACGTCAATTCTCTTAAACGGCCAATTTCTTGCATTACGTTAGGAGAATTATGGTGATTTATGATATATACTTCATTATTCAATTTATTTGTATGTCTTACAAAAGTAGTTTTATTCAATTCTTTTTCAAGTAATTCAATAGATACTGCTGGTAATATATAATCTAAGTTTAACATTATTGTTTTTTTAAAGAATAGGTTTTTTCTTTTACGAATTGAGCCCATTCAAGATCAGTTTTAGTTTTATCAAAGGCGCTATAAGGTATTGATTCACCAATGGTTATTGTATACGTTTTATTTTTTTGTTTTAATGTTTCATCTATTAAATATAACATTTCAATATTAGCCTTTATTCCTAATTTGGTTCTAATAGCTGAAAGTCTATAAAAAAAATTAGACAACTCTCCATCAATATGCAATGGAATAATGTCTTTTTTAAACTTTTTTGATCTGGTAATTACTGTTTTCTTCCAAGTTAAATCTTTTATAGTTCCTTTAGACTTTCTACTCACTAGGCCTGAAGGAAATACAAATACAACTTGACCCGAATCAAAAACTTTATTTAAGTCTAAAATAGACTGTTTTGAATTTGCCCCATGCTTATTCACCCCAACAAATAAGCCTTTTAGATTTTTTAAATTCAATAAAATATCATTAACAACAAACTTCAAATCTTTTCTAAAAGGCGTTATTTCCTTAATAATAGCTAGAGCATCCATCCCTCCTAATGGGTGATTACTTGCAAAAATAACACCTCCGTCTTTAGGAATGTTTTCACTACCTATTAAATTTACTTTAATATTAAATTCAGATAAAATTGACACACAAAAATCGTAATCAGAATTATTTTTATTATCAATTAAGATCTGATTAATCTCATTTTGATGTAAAATACGTTTAAAAAAACGCACAATAAAGCCTGGTATCCATTTTTTTAGTTTAGGATTTTTATCTTCAAGTATTTTATCTATATCAATAAATTTCTCTATCATCTAAGTGTTATTCTATATATGTTCACAAACATAAATAATTTATCACTCTACTTTTTAGTTTTGAAATCATTTTAATAAAAACAAAACGTTTATAACTCTTCAAATAAGGATTGGCTATGAATTATAGAGTATAATAATTAATGATACCTTATTTTCTATAAATATGGCGTGGATAATCTAAGACATTTACACCTTCAGCTTGTAACTGTCTAATCGCATCTTTAGCAATCCAGGTAGAAGATTTACTACCAAAACCTAATATTTCATTGGCTACTTCAATCGCTTTTTTGTTCAAATCAACATTTCTTTTACCAATGTTCCGTAATGACCAATTTACTGCTTTTTTCACATAAAGTCTTTCATCATTTGCCTCACGTTTAATCATTTCAAAAAACTGTTCAAATAGTTCGTTATCAGATTTTTTATCTGCCATGCAATAAGATGATAACGTGGAAAATGCAGCTCTTTTTTCAAATTCAGGCTCTCTTTTTGACCATTCATTAATTTTAGATACTGCAAATTCACTTTTAGAAAATAAGCCCATACTAAAACTATCACAAACTTCCCAATTTTCAAATGTTTTCACCCATTTTTCCATTAGTTCTTCTGTTACATCTTTTGGTTTAAATATTTTACTACATAATAGTCTGGCCTCATAAACACCACTATCAAAAAGCTCAAGTGCAAGTTTATTATTCTTTCCAATATCTTTTGCTATAACCTTTAAATCTTTATGATAAATCCCTAAAGAATTATTCGAAATTATTCCAAATTTTTTCTGCTTAAAGATTACTTTATTTGAATCCTGTAACTCACACAAGCATTCCATTACGTCAGAAAAAGTGGTTAAATTATTTTTACACTTATCCACCACCAACTTTTTTCACTTTATAATCTTCAGCAATCAATAAGTCGTAAACTTTTTGAAAATGATTGCCTTGCACCATAATTTCACCATCTTTAACAGCTCCACCACCTCCACATTTAGATTTTAGTAATTTACCAAGCGCCTTTAAGTCCTCATCCGCTCCCACAAAGCCTGTAACTAAAGTAACTTCTTTTCCTTTTCTTTGTTTACGGTCAATTAAAACTTTTAGTTTCTGCTGATTATTAGGAATTGTTTCATCATCAAATTCATTGTCATCATCAAATGAAAAATCTGGATTTGTAGAATAAACTACGTCAATTCTTTTTTTACTTTTTTTTGCCATCTTAATAATTTCTCTTAGTTTACTTTAAAATTTGAACACGTATATTACCTTTTAATTTACTATTTACACCTAAATTATTCTGTCACTTTTTTGGTGTAAGCTATGTTGTCCGTGATCACAAATTTAGGCAATAATTTAATTCCAGCATCCACTGACCATTCGTCTTTTACACCTAAAACTCCCCAATTAACATTTTTTAAAATCTCTTTGTCATCCTCAGAAACATTCGCTAAATTAATTAGAGCTGATTGAAAACCAAATGTATTCAACTTATCAATTCCATTGTTAGCACTAGAAATCTCAATACATTTATTTGTATGATTCACTTGATTTAAAAATGAAGAGGATGTATTACTAATTACAATAGTTGCAACAAACGCTATCGATACGTCACTGATACTATTTAAAAACCCATGATTAAACGCGGACATTGAAATATTATTTTCGTTACAATAATCATATCCTTTTACATCTAAAAAAACTGTTTTATTTCTACTATCAATATACTCTAACACATCTTCTAAGCAAATAATTGTATGCTTTGTATTATCTAACTTAGCACTCTTAATTTCATTAAATGAAAACTGACTGACACAGCCATTAAGGTTAGTAGAAAACTCTAAGAATTTATCATGATATAACACCAAAACTGAATCCTTGGTCATCTGAACATCTACTTCAACACCATCAGCATCTAATATATCAATAGCATATTTGATAGACTCAAAAGAATTTGCGGGAAAGATAGCCCTATCTCTATGCAAAGAAATTCCAGCGTGACCTACAACTGCCACTTTAGGCAAAACTGTATTATTTTTGGCACAACTACTTTGCAGTATAACCAAAACGATAGCTAAGACCGAAAACCATTTCATAATTAAAATAATTTATTTTTACAACTTCATCCACATCTTTAAGTCTAGAAGTTACATCAAGAATACCAACTCCTAGTTGGTAATAAATAGATATTTTTTTAACGATATTAAATCCAACTCCATTAATTAACTTATAATCCATTAAGACAACATTGGCCTTTGTTTTGTTTTCAAAAAACACAGAGAAACTCGCGCCTGGATAAAAATAAAGTTTTTCATTTTTTGAATCAATCGTTCTTGAATAATCAATTGAAAAACCTACTGTGTTGTTTTCAAAAAAATTGTCAAATGTATAATGTCTAGCGCCAAATTTAAAAACATGATTTTTTATTCCCAATTTATAACTTAATTCATTATAAAAACCGACTCTATTATACCCTGTTGAAATTTGAGCATTATGACTTATCGATTGAGAAATCCCATTGTAAGAAATAAAAAAAAGAAGAGTCCATACTATATTTTTCATGATCTACTTAAGGATATACACAGGAATAGAATCTTGTTTTGTATTTGTTTTTTCCTTTAAAACATATTGCATTTTAGTAGACAATTTGTTTTTAACTACTACCCTATCAGAAGTTGGAATAGTATCATTGAACTGAATAAACACCATGTATGTTGTGTCAATTCTATCATTTAAAGGAATGGAAAAATTTCTTCCAATCTGAACAGAAGCCAATTCTGGATAATCAATTTTGAAGGTATTTAATATGTAATCTAAATCTAAAGGATCTTTAGTCGATTGCTTTTTAAGTTTTTCAAACTTGGCCGTTAACATATTAATTCTCCTATCTTTTTGATTCATGATAGATATTACCTCTTTGTTAAATACACCATTCTGTTCTAAATCACTTAATTTACTTTCCAACACACTAATATCAGCACCTTGATACACTTTTAAATAGACACCTGTCAAATCATAATCTGTTAACGATCTTCTCCAAGAATCTACCATATCCCTCCCTGCATATCCGCCTGAAATTTTAATATTAATAAATGAAGAATCAGCTGAAAATCCTGTATCGTAATCAATAGTCCCTTTTGTACCGTTTTCAATTACTTTTTCAATAAATACTTGTGCTTTATTTTCAAACACTGTTTTTTGAATCATTGTATAAAACAAATACGTAGAGGGTGCCAAAATAACAATCATAAAAATAATTATTGACGATTTTACATTTCTTTCGATCTTAGAATCTAAATACTTATGTTTTGGGAAATTCATATACCTAACGACCACAATAGTTGATAACGTAATTAAAACAGAATTAATTAAAAATAAATAGGACGCTCCAAAAAAGTAATTCCATTCACCATTTGCTAAACCATATCCCGCAGTACACAATGGTGGCATTAATGCCGTTGCAATAGCTACACCAGGTATAACAGTATCATTTTTACCTTTAACAGCCGCAATAACACCTGCTAAACCACCTGTAAATGCAATAATTACATCTAAAAAATTGGGTTCAGTTCTTAAAAATAATTGATTAGTTAATTGGTCAATCGGTGTAATTAAAAAATAAATGTATGAGGTAAACAAACTTACTGCAACTGTTATCCCCATGTTCTTTAGCGACAATTTTATTAATCCTAAGTCATTTGTACCAACACCAAAACCTATCCCCCTAATCGGTCCCATTAAGGGTGAAATTAGCATGGCTCCTATAATTACTGCTGTAGAATCTACGTTTAAACCAACAGATGCAATAATAATTGAACATACCAAAATCCAAACATTATATCCTTTAAATATAATAGATTCTTCAATCTCTTTTAATACCTCTTTAAACTTGACAACACCATCACGAATTGACAGGGTATGCTTTAAAAACTCTATAAAATTATGAACTAGTGTTTTTGGATTCTTTTCAATATTTATTTTGGTTGGATCAACTTCAACTAATTTAGTATAATCTGGAGTTAAATCATCATTCGGTATATTACTTTCCATATTAAATTTAGAATTTTAACAAATATATAATTTTATATGTTTTATCCACAACTTTTAACATAAATGCCCTCATTTGTATAGTATGATTAATATCCTATATTTGTATTGTACAAAACTCTGACTTAATGAAAACTATATATCTAATCACCTTATTTTTAGTTGTAACAGCATGTAACAATTCCTCTATAACTAATGAAATTACAAAAAACACCTTACCGACTCCAGAAGTAGAGCATGAAAATGAGGAAGAGATGGAAGGTAAAAATGAATCTTGGTCATCAGAACAAGCTGCCTATCATCAAAACATGCTTAAAACGAAATTAGCACTTACTAATTCCAAAGGTGAATATGCAGATGGCGACTTAACTGGTGATTGGAAAAGTAGAGGACCTCACAATATGCCAGGTGCATTCAAAATTGCAGACGCCCTAGATGGTACAGATACGATTTATGCCGTAACCCATAATCATTACTCTACTGAATATGCTGCAAAATCATATATTTTTAGAGGAACAGTATACAATGCAACAACTGGTTCTACAGGTGACAATTTTGAAAGATTAACTGGACATTGGCCCAATCAGTATAAAAATTTAATGGTTATTCGAGTAAATGGTCAAGTTAGACTTATTGCACATATTGAAAATGGTCCTATTTATTATTCAGATGATGAAGGAATGACTTGGATTGAGTCAATCGGTCTACCGGCTTCAATAATGAGTTCAACAATAAATAGACAGGATAATAATAAAGTTTATGTCACAGATGGGCAGGAAGTATTCGTATCGACTAATTCAGGTGAAACATTTACATCATTACAAACTTTTGGCTCCCCTGACGATATGGCCTTATATTCTCCTAGACACACTATTCAATCTGGTTCAGACAAAGTATATATGGCAAGAAATGGAGATTTTTACACTTTAAATTCAGCTGGGACATCTTTTGAGTATAATGGAGCCTATTATAGTGCACACGGAAATAGTGCGTTAAGTATTGCAGGAGACAATAATAAACTATATGTCACTGAATGGAGTAGATATTGGGTAAGTAGTGATAACGGTGTAACGTGGGATCAAAAATATCCTTCCGGTAATTGGTATGGTGATACTTCCGGAGACATGTCAGCTGGTATGTATCTTTCAGTTTGTCCTACAAATTCTGATATTGTGATTGGTGGATATGCTATTCCGGTATTTTCATTAAATGGTCTAAACACTGTAGAAACTGATGATTCGGGTTGGGGATGGTATCAAAATGGCACCAATTTATCAGCATCAGATTATTACAATAGAATTCGATTTAATTACCATCCTGATTTTCAAACCAATTATTTCTTCTACAATGCATCAAACGAATTATATAGTTTACGTTGTACAGATGGTGGATTATTTATGTCCTATAAAGAATGGTTTGATTTACCTATTAATGGTAATTATAATAACTCAAATTATGCTAATGCTCATTATATAAACATCACTACCCTAAATACAGTTTGTCCATTAATTTACAGACACAACATGTTCACAGGAATCCAGAACCCGAATCAAATATACTATAGTACACAAGATCAAGGTTCTGGAAGTTTATTGGGTACTACTAATAATGACTTACTAGACTTTTACCAAAGTATTGGAGGAGATGGACCACCAATTGATAGTTATGATGGTATCAATGCTTGGAGATGGTCTAGACAAGGAACAGAAGTATGGGCGCCTACTACAATTTATGATGGAACAGGAAATGCTAAAACCATGGCTGCCATAAATAACAACATTGGAGCTCAAAACAGTATCACTTTCAATCAAAATACAAATGTAGGTTGGGTACAAACGCATATTGATCATGACGAACCAAACAAACGCATGTGGTTAATGGGGAAAGATTTGTTCAAGGCTCAAAACGATAACGGAACAATGACAGGTACAACTACTAATTTGGATAACCACTTAATTGCCGGATTAGCACAAGGATGGGATAACCCAGAATTATTATTTATGCTACAAGGCGGAAAAATATATACTTCAGAAGACCGTGGTATAACTTTTGATTCTCCTATCACAACGCCCTTTTCAACTCCAAATTTCAATAATAAATCTATTGGTTCAGGTGTAGTATTACCAACAGACGATAATTGGATATTATTTTGTGGACCTTCATTAAATGAAGTCGGTTCTATTCTCTCTGAAGATGGAGGAATAAGCTGGATAGATGTAACTGGAGATTTCCCTGCAGGTGAATTTGCACAAACTGGCGACATGGTTGCTACCCCAAATGGTCAATTTGTTTTTGCTGGAACAGATGTTGGACCGTATGTATTTGTAGTAAACGAACAAAAATGGCATGCACTCGGAGGAATTGATGTTCCCTTCTTTAACGGAATGGACGTAGACTATATTGAATCAATCCAAACTGTAAGATTTGCTTCATGGGGTTCTGGTATTTGGGATTTTAACATTACAAATTTATCACTTGCTGAAGTTGAAACCGTTGCTCATGATAAAATCACAATTCATTCTGTTAATAATTCAGAAACAACGATTACAATTCCAAAGTATGGGAATTACAGTATAAAAGTAATATCAATAACTGGTCAACTTTTATTTGAACAACACATTAATTTTGAAACTGGTTTACATTCAATTGAGCATAATTTAAATGCCCTGAAAAATCAAGTTTGCTTTATTGTAATTGAAGGGGAAGATTTAAAAGTAATTAAGAAAGTTATTTTTTAAGATAGGTTAATATTGCATAAAATAATATTATAATGGCATGATAGAAATCTATTCCGCCATTACTGCATTAAGTCTGTTCATTAACGATTACTAACCTAAGAATTAAGACACAAAAAAAGCATCTAGTTGACTAGATGCTTTTTAAATTTTATTCTAATTAATTTCTATTTGTTTTCAATAATTGCTTTAACAAAAGCAACAAATAAAGGATGAGGATTATCAACCGTAGATTTATATTCTGGGTGATATTGAGCACCAACAAACCAAGGATGTTCTGGAATCTCAACAACTTCTACCAATCCAGTTTCTGGATTTTTACCTGTTGCAATCATACCTGAATTTTCAAAGTCTGCTAAATATTTATTATTAAATTCAAATCTATGTCTGTGACGTTCGTCAATTATTTCTTGATTGTACGCTTTTGACAAATTAGTATCTGATAACACTTTACATTTATATGATCCTAAACGCATTGTTCCACCTTTATCAGTTACATTTTTTTGCCCCTCCATTAAATCAATTACTGGATGACCAGCATCTTGATCGATTTCAGCAGTATGGGCATCTTTCCATCCTAAAACGTTTCTAGCATATTCAATAACTGCACATTGCATTCCTAAACAAATACCTAAAAATGGTATTTTATTTTCTCTTACATATTTAATGGCAGTAATTTTACCTGAAATCCCTCTAGAACCAAATCCAGGTGCTACTAACACACCATCTAATCCTTCTAATTGTTCGTTAACATTATCTTCAGTTAATTGTTCTGATCCAATCCATTTCAAATTAACCTTACACTCATTTGAAGCACCTGCATGAATAAATGATTCAATAATTGATTTATAAGAATCTTTTAATTCAATATATTTCCCAACTAAACCAACATTAATTTCAGTTTTAGGATTTTGTAATTTGGTTAAAAATTCTTTCCACTGATCTAATTTAGGTTCGTCTTTTGAAACTAATTTTAATTTTTCTAAAACTAATTTATCTAATTCTTCTTCTTGCATTAATAAAGGAACCTCATAAATTGATTTAGCATCAATAGATTCAATTACAGATTTAGGCGTAACATTACAAAACTTAGCAATTTTATTTCTAATATTTTTATCTAAAGGATGCTCAGTTCTACAAACTAAGATATCTGGCTGAACACCAACTTCTAATAATGATTTAACTGAGTGTTGTGTAGGTTTAGTTTTTAGCTCACCAGCAGCAGCTAAATAAGGTACTAATGTTAAGTGAATCACTAAACAATCTTCAGGAAATTCCCACATCATTTGTCTAACAGACTCCACATAAGGTAAAGATTCAATATCTCCAACCGTTCCACCAATTTCAGTAATCACGATATCAAACGTTCCTTTTTTACCTAGAATTTGAATTCTTTCTTTAATTTCATCCGTAATGTGAGGAATAACTTGAACAGTTTTACCTAAAAATTCACCTTTACGTTCTTTATTAATAACAGATTGATAAATTCTACCAGTGGTTACGTTATTCGCTTGAGACGTTGGAACATTTAGAAATCGTTCATAATGACCTAAATCTAAATCAGTTTCGGCACCATCATCAGTCACAAAACACTCCCCATGTTCATATGGATTTAATGTTCCTGGATCAATATTAATATACGGATCTAACTTTTGTATAGTTACTGAGTAACCTCTAGTTTGCAATAACTTAGCTAAAGATGCTGAAATAATTCCCTTTCCAAGAGAAGAAGTAACCCCGCCGGTTACAAAGATGTACTTTGTTGAATTTGACATGTGATGTTTTTTTTTTACCTACGGGGGTCAAAGGTAGTACAAATTTGGTTTGATTGATATTAAAAAGAGAATAAAATAATCATTTTTTTGACAAACTTATTTTAAACATTGTCTAACCAATGATTTTCATAAATTGATTTTATAATTAAGTATATTTGCACTTCAAATAACAAAAATGTCACATACGCTTTTATCTTCTCCATTACAAGGTTTTACCGATTTTAGATTTAGAAATTCTTTCAATACACACTTTGGTGGAATCGACACATTCTACTCTCCTTACATTAGATTGAATGGAAAACTAGATGTAAAAGCGGCCTATGAACGAGATATTTTACCGGAAAACAATCTAGATTTAGAAGTAATTCCACAAGTGATGACAAGTTCAGCTGAAGAATTCATTTTTGTTGCCAATTATGTAAAACAATTCGGCTATAAAGAATTGAATTGGAATTTGGGCTGTCCCTACCCTATGGTAACCAAACGTGGAATGGGTTCTGGATTAATTTGTGAAACTGAGAAAATTGATAACATCTTAAAGCAAGTTCACAATGAAACGGACATTATAGTATCTATGAAAATGAGAATGGGATATGAAGAACCCACTGAAATCATAGAAACCTTAGCCATGTTAGACAACTATCCAATTAAAAACATAGCGATTCATGCCAGAATTGGGAAACAACTATACAAAGGCGGCGTAGATTTAGATTCTTTTCAAAACTGCATAGACAATACAAAACATAAACTCTATTACAATGGTGATATAACAACTGTTGCTAAGTATAATGAAATGGTTGAACGTTTTCCCACTATAGATCATTGGATGATAGGTAGAGGTCTAATTTCTGACCCCTTTCTACCTCAGATGATTAAAAGTAATTCAACAGAATACCCAATGGATAGATTAGATACATTTAGAGCATTTCATGATGAACTATTTGAAAGCTATGAATCCTTTTTATCAGGAGAAAAGCATTTATTGATTAAAATGCAACATTTTTGGGAATACTTCTCAACTACATTTGATAATCCACAGAAAACCTACAAAGGCTTTAAAAAAGCTAAAAGTGTTAGATCTTACCATCAAGCTGTAGCTGATGCATTTAGACTGGAAAGAGGTTTATAAGTACTATATTCAACACTAAATCAATTCTTAATCACAAAAAAATGCGCTCTCAAATTGAAAGCGCATTTTTAATATATATTCAATACTTAATATTACTTAACTCCGTGCATTAATTTTTTCATTAATGGATTTAATAACATAATTAAAATTCCAGCTACGATTGGTACTATTGTAAATATCATAAAGAATGTAGATAAATCATATTCTTTTGTAATATTTTCAATTTGTCCACCTGCTACTGCAGCCAATTTATTTCCTATTGCAATGGCTAAATACCACATACCAAACATGAATGCAATCATTCTTGGTGGTACTAATTTAGAAACATAAGACAATCCTACTGGTGATAAACATAATTCACCTAATGTATGGAATAAATAAGCTAATATTAACCAGACCATTGAAACTTTAACACCTTCTTGAATTCCGTTTGCTCCATAAGCTAACAACCCAAAACCTACTGCCATAGTTATTAAACCAAATCCGTATTTCATTGCTGCTGATGGATTATACTTTGATTCCCACCATTTTGAAATTAAATTTGCAAATGCAATAATAAAGAATGAATTAAGTATTGAGAACCATGACACTGCAATCTCTCCTGTTTCTTGATCAAAATCACGCATTAACATCCAAATAGCAACTACCCAAACACCAGTAAAAGTAATTATTAATATAATATTAGATGCCGCTATTTTTTTCCATGTTGCTTTTCCTAACAAATATAATACATACGAGATTAATAATAGAGGTACAATTGTCAATAAAGTATTTACTATCCTAAATATTGTTAATGCATCTCCTTCAAGTGTTCTATCCACAGAATCTCTTGCAAATAATACTAACGAAGAAGCACCTTGCTCAAAAGACAACCAAAAGAATACTGTGAAAAATGCAAATATAATTACAGCTATCATTCTATCTCTAACTACTCTATCATATCTTAATATTCTAGATATAACTAGCACTAAAAAAGCTGCCAAACCAAATAAAACAGCAACATATTGACCTTCTAAAGCATCAGTATTAGCAAATCCAAACAAATCAATATTTGCAATTTTTGATAATGGATCATTAATAGCATAACCTAAACCAATAACGGAAGAAATTACAATCAATACCTTATCTAAAGTTGTAAACGGATTTTTCGTATCGTCATCAGTTGTACTAGATTTAAAGTCTTCTGATTTTTCATTTATACCTTGCTCTAATTCTACCTCATAAACCTTTGAAGGTACTTCACCAATTTTACCAAACAAAGGTTTAGATAACCAAAATTGTAATGTACCTAACAACATAAAAATTCCCGCTAATCCGAAACCGTAGGCCCAACCAATTTTTTCACCTAAGTAACCACATAACATCATTCCAAAAAATGCTCCTGCATTAACCCCCATATAAAATATAGTGTAAGCACCATCTTTTTTCTCTGGTACATCTTTATACATTTCTGATAAAATAGAAGTCATATTAGGTTTAAAGAATCCTGTTCCAATAACAAGTAAACCTAACCCCATATATACCCAAAAAGGTGTCTCAATTGCCATTGCCACGTGTCCTAGGGTCATAATAATAGAACCAATTACAACCGCCCAACGGTAACCGGTTAATTTATCAGCAATGATACCACCAAAAATTGGCGTTAAATATAATAACATGGCGTATGTACCATACACTGCCGTCGCTTGTTCAATGGGCATTCCAAATCCTGGATTTGTAACATCTAATGCTGCAGTTAAAAATATTACTAATAAAATCCTCATTCCGTAAAATGAAAATCTTTCCCACATCTCAGTAAAGAATAAAACGAACAATCCAGATGGATGTCCTAATACTTGCGAGTCAAAGAAATTTGGTTTTTTTGATGTACTTGCCATTTTGTTTTTTTGTTTTTGGTTTCCCGTTTTTAAATATTTATACTATATCAAATTTTACTAATCTGCTAATTCAAAACCTTCTGCTTCATCATTATGCATTTCAATTTCATTATCTTCTGCACCATGAGTCAAACGTTTTAAAGGTTTTAATAATACGATTACCAATAATCCGAAGACAACTGTAAAAATTGTAATTCCCGTGAAAATTGTATATTCTCCAAATTCTGAGGATTTTTCACCTAAAATACCTGCTACTTTCCCACCTAATCCAGTTGCTGCAAAATAAACACCCATCATTAAAGATGCATATTTAGCTGGTGCTAATTTTGTGATAAAAGATAATGACACCGGAGATGAACTTAACTCTCCAATTGTATGAAATAAATAAGCCAAAATTAACCATACCATTGATGAAGCACCATACGTATCATAATCTCTAACAGCAAAAATCATAAAAACAAAACCAAGTCCCATGATAATTGTTCCTACTGCCATTTTAAATAAAGCAGAAGCTTCTTTATTTTTAATTTTTCTTTTTGCCCAAATGTTCGCAATCCACACAGCAAATAATAAAATAAATCCAGCATTTAATCCTTGAAACATTGGTGTTGGAATTTCATATCCAAATAACATTCTATCCGTTTTTGTTTCCGTATAAATACTCATTAATCCACCAGCTTGCTCAAACGCTCCCCAAAATACAATTACAATTAAAAACGAAAGCAATAGAACTAAAAATCTATCTTTCATTATTTTATCTTCTAATGACTTATAAATCATCATCATTAAACCTGTTACGAAAGTAATAAAGATAAATAATGCACCATATCCCCAATGATCAACACCTTCAAAAGTAAATCCAGCATAGACTGAAAGCACTAACATAATAACGAAAATCCCTAATTGCAAAGGTGACTTAAATAATTGTGAAAATAAAGAAACTAAAGAAACATCATCTTTCTTTTCTTCAACTGTTGGTTTATTACCAACTTCAAGTAAATATTTTTGTCCTCCTATATATACTATTAACCCCAAAAGCATTGCAATTCCAGCCATTCCAAAACCAGCATGCCAACCCCATTTAGCAACAACTATTCCAATAAAAGTAGTTGCTAATAAAGAACCTAAATTTATACCTATATAGAAAATACTAAATCCTTTATCTCTTCTAATATCACCTTGTTTATATAATCCTCCAACCATTGTAGAAATATTAGGCTTTAAACAACCTACTCCCAAAATAATTAATCCTAAACCTGTAAAAAAGGCCCAAGTTTCTTCAATAGCCAATGTTCCGTGTCCCAACACTAGAATAGAAGCCCCCAGCATTACAGTCCTTTTTTGTCCTAACCATTTATCAGCTAAAATGCCTCCTGGAATTGAAATCACATATACCAACATGACATACCATCCATAAAGTTGTAATGACTCCTTCTCTGTCCAACCTAATCCAGGCCCATTTTTATCTGTAAATTGGGCCATCATATATATAACCAAAATAGCACGCATTCCATAATATGAAAAACGCTCCCACATTTCGGTTAAAAACAGAACATATAGTCCAATAGGATGTCCGAATAGTTCTTTTTGATGTGGTTTTATACTGATTTCGCTCATAATGTTTGAATTTTAAGATGCGTGAAATTACAAAAAATAAATTAAATAATACCTTTCAATTTAACTAAAAAAATTAATCGGTTATATTAATTTATTAGACGGAAATATTTCGGTATTGGTATAAAAATAGTATTACAATCATTATAATTAATGTACATTTGCATGAAAAATTCCATTTAAATGAGCATCAAAAGTATATTATCACTAAGTATTTTCATGTTATTCGTAGCATGTTCTCAACCTAAATCAGAAAATTCGGAAGAAACTCAGGCTAAAACAACAGAAAAAAAGGAAGTTGTTGATGTACATTCTTATGCGAATATGAATGATGTAAACACTACACATTTACATTTAGATTTAAATGTTGATTTTGAAAATAAATCTTTAATTGGATCAGTTACTCACACTATTAATAATCATAGTAAAGCTACAAAAGTAATTTTTGACACTAAACAAATGGTAGTTTCTAAAGTTATATTAAATAGTGATGAAAAAACCACTTTCAATCTTAACAAGGGTTCTGAATTATTAGGAGATGCTTTAGAGGTAGCTATTAACGAGAATACAAAATCTGTTACTATATATTACCACACATTACCTGAATCAGAAGCTTTACAATGGTTATCACCACAACAAACTGCGGGTAAGACTCAACCCTTCTTATTTACTCAAGGTGAAGCTGTTTTAACTAGATCTTGGATTCCTTGCCAAGATTCTCCTTCAAATAGAATTACATACTCTGCAAACATTCAAATACCGAATCATTTAATGGCACTGATGAGTGCTACCAATCCAACAAGAAAGTCAAAAGATGGTAATTATAGTTTTGAAATGACTAATCCAATCCCTTCTTATTTAATTGCTTTAGCTGTTGGAGATATTGAATTTAAAGACTTAGGTGGAAAAACTGGAGTTTATGCTGAACCTTCTATGTTAGAAAAATCTGCAAATGAATTTTCTGACGTAAAAGACATGGTTGTTGCTGCAGAGGAATTATATGGCGACTATAAATGGGGACGTTTTGACATGTTAGTATTACCTCCGTCATTTCCTTTTGGAGGAATGGAAAATCCAAAATTAACGTTTGCTACACCAACAATTATTGCAGGCGATAAATCATTAGTATCATTAATAGCTCATGAATTGGCTCACTCTTGGTCTGGTAACTTGGTTACTAATGCAACTTGGGATGACTTTTGGTTAAATGAAGGGTTTACAGTTTATTTTGAAAATAGAATAATGGAAAAAATATTTGGTACCGAGCGTTCAGATATGTTATTATCTATAGAATATCAAGAGTTAATACATGAAAACAACGACATTTTATCAGGTGCTCACCCTGAAGATACGCATTTAAAATTAGATTTAGAAGGAAGAAACCCTGATGATGGAATGACAGGAATAGCTTATGTGAAAGGCGCTTTATTCTTAAAAACAATGGAAAACGCAGTTGGTAGAGAAAAATTTGATGTATTTATTAATTCTTATTTTAATCATCATGCATTCCAAACAATTACAACTGAAGATTTTATTGCTTACGCAAACAAAAACTTACTGAAACCTAATAATTCTGACTTTAACATGGATGAATGGATTTATGAAAAAGGTATTCCTGAAAGTTGTGTGAAAATTGAATCTGATAGATTTAAAATTATTGATGCTAAAGCTGAATTAATTTCTGAGATGAAAACGATAGAAGACTTAAGTATAGTTAAAGAAGATTTAACAACTCAAGAATGGATTAGATTTATTAGACAAATACCTGAAGGAACATCTATTGAAAAAATGACTGAAATAGATAAAGCATATAACATGACTGATAGAGGAAATGCTGAAATAATGTCAGAGTGGTATATCCAATCTATTAGAAACGGTTACACAGTAATTAATGATTCAATGGAAAACTTTTTAATTGAAGTTGGTAGACGTAAATTTTTAGAACCTATTTATAATGAATTAGCAAAAACTGAATCAAACTTAGCGTTAGCTAAAGGAATTTACGCAAAAGCTAGACCAAACTACCATGCCATTTCATTCAATACAATTGATGAAATTCTGAATTGGTAACCCCTTTACATTGTTATCACCAAAAAAGCCATTTAATCTTAGTTAAATGGCTTTTTAATTTTAATATAACTAGATTAACCAATTATAGGAATTATAGATTATTCATACTAAAAAAATCCATTCAACTTTAGTCAAATGGATTTCATTATATATTGGGATCTGAGAATCAATATTACATCTTAATAATCTTTTGCTTTGCGTTTCCAACTTTTACAACATATATTCCAGCTTCTAAATCTGAAACATTTATATTCATTGATGAAACTCCGTAAGGTTTTTGAATGGTCATTAATTTTTTCATTGTAATAGAGAAAATTTCAACCTCATTCATTCCCGATTCAACTAATTCAATTTTTAAATTAGCTGTAACTGGATTAGGGTATACGTTGAACTCAATATTTTCTTTTTCTTGATCAATATTAAGTGTATGTTCATTTATTTTGGTAACTCCTGTACTTGTAGCCACCCAAACCTCATCATTAGGAGCAATATCTAACGCTCTAATAACTGGACCTGCAATTCCATCACTTACATCAAATTCAAACCATTGAGAACCATTATAAGCACAAACGCCACCTTCTGTTACTAAATAATCTACATAAACACCAGCCCAAACTAATCCATCTGATGCAATTTTAATGTCTTCAATTGGGTTTAAAGTATCTGGTGCAGGTAAAGTGTATACCGCCGTGTAATTAGTCAAATATGAATTTGAATTATCCAAAACAGTTACCCCATCAGTTGTACCCACCCACTTTTGGCCATTAGGAGCAAAAGCAATCGCTCTAATTTTATTACTAATTAACCCATCAGTTTCAGTAATTTCAGAAAAATTAGTACCATCATAAATAGCAACGCCACCTAAGCCAGTACCAAGCCAAACATCATTATCTGAATCAATTGTGATTGAGTTTACACCTCCGAATGGTAAACCGTCAGCTGAGCCAAATGTTGTCCAAGTTGTACCATCAAATTTTGATAAACCGTTAATTGTACCAAACCACATATTTCCAAAACCGTCTTCATTAATACATTGTACCTTATTATTGTCTAATCCATCTACGGTTGTGTATGTTGTCCAAGTTGTCCCGTTAAAAACACTTGTTCCAAAATCAGTTCCAATCCATGTATCCCCAACATTATCAATAAAAATTGACAGAATATTATCACCTGCCATTCCCGCATAATTAACCTGATCATAAGTCGTCCATGTTGTACCATCATATTCTGAAACACCTAATTGAGTTCCAAACCAAACGTTTCCATCCGCTGCTACGCAGACATCTAATACATTATCACTTACTAAACCATCCGCTATGGTATAAGAAGTAAATGTCTGAGAAATTGCACTATTTGCAATCAACAATAAACTAGCTATAATTATCTTTTTCTTCATACTATAATTTTTTAATGAATAATTGTAATTTTTTTCGTTTCTAAAATGTCATCTTTCAATATTGTAATAGAGTAGATACCAGATGAAAGTGATTCAGAATCAAATTCGACTACCCCATTTTCAATAATTTCAATATCAGAAACAAATTGCCCATTCAAATTAATGATTCGAATTTCATATGGGATTTCTAAAGTTGTTTGAATATAAAACATATCTTTTGTTGGATTTGGGAATAAGTATAAATGACTATTAAAAACAGCATCTGATGGCTCCGTATTTACTGTAGAAAAAGAAGAATACATTTCAGTAAAATCTCCTGATCCGTTTGGAAATCTACCATAAGAAAACGCTTTATTCTGGGCATTAAAACTTAGCGAATCTAAATACTCACCATTCCGATTAAGTAAACCAATAAACTCTCCTTCTGAATTCAATTTAAAATCTAAATGATTAGATCCATTTCCTAAATCATCATCTGCCCATAAGATTAAGTAATCATTTGGTGCAATTAGATTTCCAGAACAATTAAAATCAATATCACCCTCAGTTGAATTTATAACTGATAAGCTATCAGTTGAAATGAAACATTCTGTAGTATTATATAATTCAATCCAATCTTCATACTCTCCTACTTCATCCGTATTCTCATTATTGTTTTCAGATACAAATTCATTAATAACTAAAGAACCTTTTGGTAAACCTGTTGAAAGGCTATAAAATTCATAAGCCGCTCTTTTTGGCGAAAATGTTCCGGCAGAATCATTTTGAGCATAAAAGTAATACTGTATTGTATTAGAGCAGTTTTCCAATTGAATTGAATAAGTATTGTCTCCTGCTATCTCATCACCATTTAAACCATCATCATTTAAACTTAGTTGATTAAATTTTTGATTCGTTGAAAACCTATAAAATAGAAAGACTTCATCTCCATCAACCACAGTTGTACTAAACTTAACTGTACCACCAAACTCATAATTTTCGTCTGTCGTATTTATCAATATAGGTTCTCCAGTGATCCCATCATATGTAGATAAATAATTGGCTCTATTATTCATTAAATCCGCTAAACCAGGGTAATCGATTAAATCAGAAACAGTGACGTCAATATTATCATCAAAGTCTATGTTCGAATAAAATTTATTTGTATCATTAAACACACTTGTGCTAATTAAGTTTTGGAAAAATGAAGCTCTTGTATAGTAATCTTGATTATTAAAATTCTCATCCATTATTGTTCTAATATGTGCGATATACATTCTACTATAAGTTGAGTTCGAAAATAATGCAGTCATTAATGGTCTAGGATAAACTGAAAAATTTGAATAATGTGATAAAGGGTCAAGCGTTTTAGCCTCATCAACAGAAAACCCTTGATAATAAGTAGATGCATCTGTTAATCTAAAACTAGCAAAAGATTGATTCAAATCCCATAATATTGGATTAAATTGTCCATTTTCAGATTGATACAAATAGTAATTTTGAGCATACCCAACGTAACTGTCAAAATTGATGACTGAATAATTAAAAGCATGCATCCATAACACACGGTCAATATTCAACACATTATCTATGTTCTGCTCATCAGTGTTAAGCACATTTATCAATTCATATAGATTTTTCCAATCATTTGAATTTTCAGATTTTTTAGCATAATAAGGTTCATAATATTCAAAATTATCACCATACGTGTTTGACAAATTTGAATTTTCACCATTTAAATCTAACCCTTCAGGATTACCTTTAAAAAAACTTTGATCATTTGAACCAAAATATTTTTTTAAAAAATCTTCTTCTACAGACTCAACATTTGTATACAACCCTATTAAGGTATCATTCACATATACATTTGCAAAGTTGGCCTTAGAAGCTGGCATGTATTTTCTAGCAATCTCATAAGCTAATACTTCTCGTACAAAAGAAGGGTCATGAATTACATTGCTAAGTTTCAGTTTATCAAATCCTTCATGATTTTGGCCCTTATTAACATAATCCAATTTAATATTAAATGGATTCTTTACTCTGTTAATACTTGCTGAACTAAATCCTTTATATCGAATACCAACGTCAGAATAAAATACGCCATCCACTTTTACATCACCAATCATTCTATTTTGTTCATCCTCTACGTATAAGCTATCAAGAATGTAATCCCAATTTGATTCTTGGAAATATATTTTAATCTCCCTTACAAAACTATTAGAATAAAAATCAGTTTGAGCGTTGACATTTAAAGTCAATACGCTCAAACCGATTAATACTATAAAATAATATGTTACTTTCAAAGGTTTCTATTTATTTAAAGAAATTTGATTAATTGATTGAGTTTCGTTTTCATTAAATACCTTTAGGAAATATAAACCATTTGCTAAAGTTGATAAATCTAATTTAGTATTATTGTTTTCTGAATAGACAATGTTACCTTGCATATCAATCACATTAATTGTATATGTATTTAAAGTAATTCCTTCTAACCTAATTTCACCATTTGAAGGATTTGGATAAACAGTTAATTCTGAAGTTTTACTTTCATTTATTCCCACACCACAACTATTTCCTAATAAATTTTGAATACCCTCATATGCACATTCATAACGAAATGCTTTTTGAGGACCAACATTATATTGCCATACTACCTCATCATTTGAGTTTACTTCATACATATACCCATTTGATATGGCAACAAAAATATTTCCATTTGACATTCTATCACTAGCCGATTGACCATCTGAATCATCTAAACAATTATGTCTATCATTATAAGTTGTAGGAGCATAAGCAGTTCCTGATGTCCAATCATAACTATACCCATTTAATGGTGGATTAATTATATCAACGGTTGAACTGCCATTGTTACCTTCATTATTAAAAAACTGAATATAACCTGCATTAAGTCTTCCTTCTGGAATCCATCTAGGATCATGAACAGCAGCTGGTACAATTTGAGTACCTGGTGCACCATAATTTGCTGGATTACCCCATCTAAATAAAATATCTCCACCACTAGCTGCATTCCCACCAGAATGAGAGGCAGCCTCTGTAGTTGTAGTACTATGGTCAATAATATAAAACTCGCTTGAATGTCTTGATGTAAACACTAATTGATCTAAAGTTTGATTATAATCAATTCCGTTACAATGGAACCAATCTCCACCTGCACCACCGGGTCCACCACCTCCAGGTCCGCCACCACCGCCAGAAGAAACGATTTGGTTAATATCAATTAATTCTGGATGATCAGCAATAACTCCATAATTATCTTTTGAGGCATCAAAATCTTGAATCAAATGATCCATAATATGCCATTCCCAAATAATTTGACCGTCACCATTTCCATCAGGCGCAACTTCAATAAAATGTGGTGCCCATTTTTCACTTGTAGCACCATCATACCCCGCTTGAGTTAAATCAGTTTCAGAAATAACTTCCCATGCTATTAAAAACACACTGTTATTTGTTGGATTTAAAGCTATATCATGATGAGACACATGCTCTGAATTAGAATATACAAACTCCCACACTACATCTCCATTAGGATCATATTCTTGAACAATACCGCCAACAGCTGCACCATTCAATTGATTTGAACCATAGACTCCACCTCTTACTATATTACCGTTTTCTTTTAATAAAACAGCATAATTAGCGGCAACATTACAACTCCATGTTTTTGCTGTATTACCATCCCTATCTATTAAATAAGTGGTGTTTTGATTTTGTTCATTATAAAGAACATAGCCATCAAAAGATTGTCCCCATGACATTGACAAGAGAAACAAATTAAAAATTAAAATTATTTTTTTCATAAACTATTCATTTTAGAAGCCTTATCATTCATGACTAAACAATTCAGTCTTCAATTATAAAGTAAATATAGATAACCTACCTATAATTAACATTACAAAATAGAAGTTACACTTAAAGTTATAGATGAAATACTATTTTTAATAGATTGGATTTTATTACCCTATTTCACTTAATACTTCATTTACGTTTAATACGAATTATCAGCTAAAAAACTATTAAACTTCTTCTTATACTGCTCTGCTATTGTCACTCTTACGGCCTCTCCTATTAACACTTGTCCTTTTTCAAATGAAGTTACTTTATCTAACGCTACAATAAAAGACCTATGTATACGCATAAAGTTAGCTGATAAAGATTGTTCTAATAATTTTAAACTCATAATAGTTAAAATAGGCTTAGTTTGATCCTTCAACCAAATCTTAACATAATCTTTTAAACCTTCAATATAAAGTATATTATTGAGTTCGATTTTAACTTGCTTATATTCTGATTTCACAAAAATAAATTGCCTAGTATCTTTAACTGATTCATTTACACTTAAAATACTATTTTGACATTTTAATGCAGCGGTATGAAATTCGTCATAACTAATTGGTTTCAACAAATAATCTAAGGCATTAACCTTATAACCATCTATCGCATATTGATCAAATGCAGTTGTAAATACAATCTTAATTTTGGGATCAATTATTTTAGAGAATTCAAGACCATTTACATCTGGCATTTGAATATCTAAAAACAAGACATCAATTTTATTTGAATTTAACACTTTAATAGCTTCCACAACACTACTACATTTACCTTTAAGATCTAAAAAGTCAGTTTTTTCAACATATCTTTCCATCAGTTCTAAAGCAAGTGGCTCATCATCTACTATGCAACACTTAATTTTCATAATTCAATAATTAAAGTTGTTTTGTATATATCGTTTTTTATATCAACAGTTACCGTATGACTATTAGGATATAAAATATTTAATCTTTTAGTTAAATTACCTAACCCAATGCCTGAACCACTTTTATCATTCTCCTTTTTACTATACATTGGGTTGTCACATTCAAAGTACAGTACATTATCTACAATTCTAAGATCAAAATTAATAATTGATTCGTGAACTGAAGACACACCATGTTTATAAGCATTTTCAAATATAGGCATTAATAAAAAAGGATAAATATTTAAGTTTAAACATTTAGCACGGGTTGGTAAATTGTAATTAGTAGATGTTAATTTACTTTGTCTTAAATTCATTAATTGAATATACTTTTCTAAAAAATCAATTTCATCAATTAATTGAACTTTTTGATCTCCGTTATTATTCAATAAATACCTCATCAATTTGCTTAAATCATGAACAGCTTCTTGTGCTCTTGATTTTGACAATTCGATTAGCGAATAAATATTATTTAATGAATTAAAGAAAAAATGAGGATGTAATTGATATTTTAAATTCTGTAACTCTGATTCTAAATGTTGCTGATAAACTTCCTTTTTTTCAGCTTCAAAGTTCAATCTGTTTTCCATTGCCTTTAAAGCAATAGACAACACGACAGGAAAAGTATATGCTAACACTTTCAATAAATTAAAGAAAATTCTTGGCGGCGGTGGTGGGCGAAAATGCCTTGGAGGATGACTTAATATTTCAGAAAATGGTCGTCCTTCATGCATTAAGTGTGGGGGTTTAACGTCAATAAATTTAAAATTTATTAATGCAAAAAGTAAAATAATTAAAATGTTGAACACAAAAAACAGTGTGTATTTTTTACTAAACAAAAATGATTTAATTAAATATAAATAATTTAAATAAAAGATGATCGCATAAAAGAGAAGTGGTAACCAGTTTCTTTTAAAAATAGGTGCTATTCCATTTTTAAATTCGTTAGTAGACAAAATTGGCAGTAACATTAAAATGACCCAAACCGAAACATGCGCTCCAATCTTCAACCAATTTAACCTTGATGATTTTGTTTTTAACATCTAACAAATATGAATAATATAACTTAATTAATAATATTGAATCGACAAATCTTTTAAATTAATAGACATTCTAGTCTATTTTACGGTTCGTAATAATGAGAAACTTTACAAAAACCCTGGGTAAATATCAAAACATATAGTCTAATCAATCATTATTTAAAATTATTACCACATCTTTAACTCAAAAAAATGAAAAAATCAATTGGGATTCTAACCGAATTAATTGATCAACTAAAATTGAGCGTCAAAACTCAAACTATTCGTTTGGTTAAGTTTAATCCAGAACATAATTTTGATTTTCATTCTCAATTTAAGAACTTCAATCCAACCCTACATAATTATAGTAACTATTCAGCATTATAATCCGTTTTAACCAATAGTAAGCATATACAAGGTGACTTCGTTTCAATTGAAGAACCCAAAACAATAATTGAAATACTATCAGTTCAACTAAATAAAGTATCAAATTTAACAGATGAAGTATTAACAAAGGAAGGTATTAAAAGTAAACCATCAAGATGCATTAGTATACTCTAATTACAATGATGAAATTTATGACTTAAATTCCATTACTGAATCATTTCTAACCCTAATGACAAAATGCTATGGTGATGTTTTCATCAAGTCAAATTCTTGTGTATTTATTTATGAGTTAAGAGGTAAATAAAATCATAATTATAGTAGTGAAGAATAATTTTCTTTAAAATAACATCTGCTATCTCTTTCTTAATTTTGACTTATTTCAAACTTTACCTTGAGAATAAATCTAGTCATAACTACAGTCACCTATACAGATTTTATTACAATTTACTTTTTCAAATCAATACTAACCTTTTCCTTTTGAGCTTTTAAACTTTCTTCTAAGAATTCAATCTTTTTTAATAACTTTTCAATCTCCAAACGATTATCTTCACACGTACTTACCATATCACCTTTACCTGTTAAAAGCCAATGAGAGTTATAGTTTGGATACTTAACAACCATACGAGTTAAAAATTCCGAACCAACAGGAGACTTCTTATCTCTCCCCGTAAAATTACTATAAGATTGTCCAAACTGAGTAAAGAATTTAGTTTTACTAACTGTTTGTTCTTCACAGATCATTAATATTCTCTCTTTAATTGTAGTCGGTTTACCACTCATAATTTTAATTTTTACGCAATGAATTCGCTGTCAATATAACCAAAAAACTTATAATCATCTTACTAAAATTAAGACAATCTAACCATTATAACAACTTCTTATATTATATCATCACCGATATAAATGTTTTTGTTTAAACTAGTTTCTTTTAACATATCCGAACTTTCAAACTCGATCCACAACGTACGCCAATATTAATTGTGTCATCTATAGGGTAAATTTAAACTGGAACTTCAAAAATGATAAGCTATTTCGCGCTCAGGTTTACATTAATATAGATGTGATAAGTATAATTGTTTTCATATTTACAAAGTTAAAACGTTCTATTAAAAATTGCTTTAATCGTTATCATCTTAGACACTTTTTTAGATATTATAATAAATGTACAACAATCAGTCTAACATTGGAAGAGTAATTATCTTTATTTGTCTTAAGTAACGAAAGACAATAACAACTCTAAAAGCTAGTAAATTCAACACATTAAACAAAGAAAGCCCTATCCACAAGGGATAGGGCTTTCTGTAAAAGTGGAGCTGGCGGGTATCGAACCCGCGTCCAAGCAATGAGTTAAAAAGCTTTCTACATGTTTAGATTGTGATTTAGTTTCAACTTGAGGCTGGACACAAACACCCTA
>Ga0209292_1000260_pt1 | contig 73929 bp, 58 predicted proteins | sample GOMGulsemesocosm_2_FD_184634 | JGI IMG/M metagenome (GOLD analysis project Ga0209292, IMG submission 184634) | Methane-oxidizing microbial communities from mesocosms in the Gulf of Mexico - GOM9C Gulf of Mexico (SPAdes) (version 2) | ecosystem: Environmental > Aquatic > Marine > Cold seeps... | reverse complement strand
AAGTTACATTAACAAATACTACAATGTTTCGAGGATGCATTCAGGGATAAACTATTGTTCTCCAATAGAATATGAAGCCCTAGCAGCGTAAAATAAAATGTGTCCGTTTTATCGGGGGTAGATCACAAATAACAGTTGGCTACGTTTCGCTTCGCTACACAATTTTAGCCAACCATTACTTAGCCTGTTATTTGGGCGTTAGCTTACTTAATCAACCAACTTTACATATATCAAGGATCATTAATGAAAAGTTTAATTACACCTATAGTAGTCGCCACGGCTATACTTTTTTCCTCTTTTATTGCTGCACACGATAAAGCCAGTGCGTCTACCAAAATAGTATCAATTTATAGTAAAAACAACGGAACTTCATTCATCACATTTGAAGCGGAAAAATTACCTGGTTGTTATAGTAATAGAGGTGCATACATATCATCTGGAACAGATATAAATAAATTATACTCAACTATATTGGCAGCAAAGCTTGCAGATAAAAAAGTAACTGTGTACTACAACTACAATGATGTGAATTCGGGTTATACAGGTTGGAGTTTGTGTCATATAGAGGCAATATCAGTAAGCTAACAAGGTAATTCAAAGCGGACACGTAACAGTTGGCCATCGCTTCGCGATTATAGCCAATGTTACTTAGCCGTTTAATATAAGCGTTAGATACAAAGGGAGCCTCCATTGATATTGACGGTAATCTATTTCTTAATAGGCATTACATTATCAATACTTGCTTTGCTAGGTGGTTCATATTGTCGAGGATGGCATTATTGTACAAGTCACTATGCTATGGGTTTAGATGCAATAGTTTTTGCTCCATTTGCTTTTTTGTTTTTACTTCTCAGTCTACGAAGGTTTTATAAGAAAGTTGATTTCACCCAAGACGAAGAGCTTAAATTTGAAAGCTTTTCGCATACAAGCTGTTTAATCAGGACAAAATACAGTTGGCTACGTTTCGCTTCGCTACAGAATTTTAGCAAACTCATTTTTAGCCCCTTAAATGGGCGTTATAATATAAGGGTCAAATTAATGAAGAGGATGTTTCAAGTATTATTTACTTTACTTTTTATGTCATTTGGCGGCTACGCCCACGACCAAATCCCCTTGAACTCTAAAGATGCTTTATTGGGTCATTGGATTCTTAATGAGCAAGAAACTATTGGGAATTTTAATAATTCAGAAATGACAGAAGCGGAAGTTCAGGAGTTCTCATCAATTTTGAAACCAGCAGAAATAGTGATAACGGAAAAAGTATATTCTGGATTTCTTCAAGGGAGAAAACCAACGCATACCCCTTATTCAATTATATCTATTTCGGACAATGGTGAATGCTTCGACCTACAATTTGAGGATTCTCGAATTCCTTTGGATATACAAAAACATGAAATATGCGTTATCAATAACAGGCTGTTATTATCGTCCGTTAAAGGCGCCAAGGAAGTCTTCAACAAAAACTATAAGCCAATCAACAAGGACACGTAACAGTTGGCTCGGTTCCGCTTCGCTATACATTTTAAACAACTATTTTGTCCGCTTAAGTGGACGTTATGTGAGTATTTTACTCATAAATTAACTTTACCTATTAAGGATAAACCTTTGTATAAATCACAATCATCGTTATTCATTCTAATTTCACTTTTATCACTAAATGCAAATGCGGATGTCAACAGGGTAGATGATACCGGTTGGTATGCTGGTGCTTCTATTGCGTATGCGTCAAGTGAGATCGAATTAAAAAATAAATTTATCCAAAAAGAAAATGCCGAAAGTTTTGGTTTTTATGGGGGATATAACTTTACAGGTTGGTTTGGCATTGAAGGAACATTAATACAAACTGGTGATGTTTCAGATAATCGTGATAACTTAGTTAAAGCTGATTTATTTGGTTTATCATTTACACCAAAATTTACATATAGATTTACGCCCAACTTTTCAGTGTTTACTAAACTGGGTGTGGCATTCATAAGTTATGAAGAAGAGTATGATAATGTCCTCATACTTGAGCGAGATACTGAAGAAACATGGAGTGGGCTAGCCACTAATTTAGGTATAGGAGCACAATTTGATATCCCGTATGGTATTAAAATTAGAGTTAGTTACGAGGTATTTAAAGGTACAGTAGGAAGTAATGATGAAACTTCTTACAGGAGAATTGCAGATGTTGATGCAAAGGTAAATCTAACATCGCTTAGTATGCACTATCAATTCTAAAACTCACATAACAAGGCCTTCAAACGGAAAATAGTGTTGGCTGTTTTCACTCCGTTCAACATTTGCTGAATTCACATTGCAAGTACACCACTTTAGCCGGATTGAAACACCTCAACTGCCGTTTTATATCCGAGTATCTTTCGTGGTCTGTTATTAATTATATTCGCCGTACTCTGTACTTGTTTACTTGTTATGCCTTTAAAGCTAGTTCCTTTTTTGTAATTACGCCTGAACATGCCGTTGGCATGTTCATTAGAGCCTCTTTGCCAAGAGCTGTATGGGTCGGCAAAGAAGATGTCAGCATCTAGCGTTTTCTTCACCTTTTCAAAGCCGTAGAACTCACGACCATTATCAAAAGTGATGCTTTGTACATTATCTTTTTTTGTTTTTAATAATTTAATGATAGCACTTGCAACAATGGAGGCTTCCTTTTTGTCTACTTTTGAAGCAAGGGTGAGTCGAGACTTCCGTTCAGTTAATGTGACGAGTAACCCGTTCCTCGTTTGCCTTCCACTAAATCACCTTCCCGGTGGTTCAAGTCTTCCTCTATGAAATTAGAAGTTATTTTAGGGAATACCTTTAAAAGTGTTAAGAAATAAAGGTGGGATTAAGTGCTATAACTTAAATGTCTGAATATAATCTAAAAATGGTCCCCTTCTACCGATATTACCACCAATTACATAGGTGGTATCACCGAGTGTCGTTACTGCATTGTGCCTGCTTGCTTGATAACCCAATTCAACCTGCTGCCATTGGTTTGTGAGGAAGCTATAAGAATAGGTAGATTTCAGGTCATTGTAATTACCAAATACAAAGAGTGTATCTTTGACCAGTGTGAGTGAGTGTGCGCTAATTTTAACTGGCATTGCAGGCAGCGTTTCCCATATATTTAATTTCGGATCATACCTTTCAAATGCATCCATTGAAGATGTTTGATTATAACCGCCAACAGCATATATTTTATCATCTTTTACCACCGCTCTTGTTGCTTTAGCTGTGGGCATATCAGCTGCTTGCATCCACTTATTTTCATCAATATTAAATACCGCAACTTCAGAGCTTGCTTTGAGCCCTTGTTTAGTAAAATAAGAACCACCAAAAACATAAATACGATCATTTAAGAGTACCGCGCTATTTATACGGGTCGGTGTAGGGAGGGAAGGGGCAAAACTCACTTCATGTGTAATGGTATTAAATATTTCAACTCTCTCTTCAAGTCTAAGCCATTTATTTTGATTGCTTACGCCACCAATAATGTAAACAGAGTGTTTTCCATCCCAAACGGCTGAGAAGTAGCGTCTTGGTATCAACTTATTGTATAGGACCTTTGTTTTGTCTAGCTCTGGCTCGATAATCTCAATATCTGAACGCAAACCTGATTTGTTACTGCCTGCAAAGACAAATATTCTTTTACCATCATTGATAACAGCATGGCCAAAACGTGCTGCTGATAAAGATAACTCATCTGTTTTAGAGCTACACGCTGCAAGCGTTGTTAATAAAAGCAAAATTACAACGGTGAAATGAGAATTTTTAGTTTTTAGCACAGTTTTAGTCCCTTAATGATTGAATAGTGGAGGTTAATACATTTAAGCACTACCATTCAACTATTTCATAACCTATTCGTTGAATAGTATGGATAACTTGGACTGCGCCAAGTAACTAGGGCAGTAGCTGAAAGTTTAGGATTTATCATTTAAATATAATGAAAAGCGCCGCAAGGCGCTTTTTTGTTTTTTAGCTGATAAAAGTAAAATTAAGGGGGGAGTAGATACAAAACCTAAATGTTTATTGTAAATAAAGCTCAACTTAGTTCTCGGTTGGTGGCATAATAAAAAATCACAAAAATATTGGTTATACCTACTTGTTATTTATCCGTTACTTTATATTTCAAATTAGGCTTTAACCTCATTCAGTATCAATTTTTAACGTTTTTAAGGTCCAAGTAATGCACCCCTTGGAATAAGTCGCATTGCTAGGTATTTAAAAAATAATATGTGACTACAGAGTTGATTCTCTCTAGTAATGCCAAAAATAGAGGAGTGGTCATGCGGTTAACGGATATGACTTTTAGAAAAAAAATACTAATGATTCTTATTGTTCCGTTAATGGGATTTTTATGGAGTAGCGTTAGTGCGATCATAACTAGTGTCAAGACCTACAATGATATGTTGGAATTAAAAGAGCTTATACAATTATCATCAACATATAGTGATGTTGTACATGAGTTACAAAAAGAAAGAGGGCTAACTGCAGGCGTTATTGCTTCTAAAAGAAGCCAGTTTGTTGAGCAACTAAGGGTTCAACGAAAAATAACAAAACATGCCATGCTTGTTCGTAAAGATTATTGGTTAGCGAATACTTTTAAACATGAGAATATTCGTAGCCTACATAGAGCGATGAATACACAATTAACGCAATTAAAAAAAATAAGAGTCGGTGTTGATAAACAAACAATTTCGTTGAAAGATGCGTTAGCTTATTACACTGAAACTAATACTAAGTTGTTGAAAATATCGACGGTGATCTTTAATAACAGTCGACATGCATTGTTAACAAAAGAAACGGGCGCTTATTACAGTTTTATTCAAGGTAAAGAGCAAGCGGGCATTGAACGCGCGGTACTCAATAATATTTTTGTCAAGGGGACAGCAAGCGCTAATATGTTTGTTAAAGCCTTAGCGTTAGCTTCAGAGCAAGAAACCTACTTTAAACAATTTAATGCTTTTGCCAACGAGGCCAATAAAAGGTTTTATCAACAAAGTATGGCTCATCCCTCTATCAATGAAGTTAAGGAGCTTCGAGAAATTGCCTATGGTCAGATAGGTGCAGGAACAGTAACTGTTGAGCCCTTACACTGGTTTACTCAGGCAACTGAGCGTATTGGTCAGCTTAAAAGCATTGAAGATAACCTCAGTAGAGAGTTACTCTTACTGGCAAAATCCATAGAGTCAGATTCTTTTAATGAGATGATTTTTAACCTGTTAATAAGTCTTTTTATTATGATTACCGCCATCGTATTAAGTGTTTATATAACGAAAATTTTAAATACTGAAGTGAAAGACTTAATGCATATCATGCAAAAAGTGCGTGATGAAAATGATCTGACAGTACGAGCGAAATATACTGGGAAAGGTGAGTTAGGACAAATTGCCAATGCGCTAAACCTAATACTGGAAAAGGTTGCCGCTGCTATTGAGGAAATGGCATCTTCTAGTAATATTCTCGCCGCCTCAGCAGAAGAAACCTCACAAACGTGTTTGCAAAGTTCGAGTGCTTTAACGGAACAAAAAAATGAAATTACGTTAATTGCTACAGCGATTGAAGAATTAACTATAACTGTTAAAGGCGTCGCTAGTAATACTCAATTAGCAGCCGATTCAGCCAAATATGCCGATAAACAAGCGAAAGTGGCAAGAGTTGTTGTACAAGACTCTTATCATTCAATTGAGCAGTTAGCTGCAGAGGTAACACTCTTAGCGAAACGAATTCATAGTTTACATAGCAGCAGCAATAATATTACCAATATTGTCCATGTGATTAAATCGATTGCAGAACAAACTAATTTACTGGCATTAAATGCTGCAATAGAAGCCGCTAGAGCGGGAGAACAAGGGCGAGGTTTTGCTGTTGTAGCTGATGAGGTACGTACGCTGGCACAACGAACACAAGAGTCAACCAGTGAAATAGAAAGCTTGATCTCCTCGTTACAGTCAGACTCAAATTCAGCATTTAGTGTTATTGAACAAAGTCAAAAAATGGCCGCAGAAGCGGTAACACAATCAAAAAATGTAGAGCAAACGCTATTAAGTATCACTGACTCTGTTAGTAATATTTTTTCTGTTACTGGGCAGGTTGCAATCGCGGTGGAAGAGCAAGCATTAGTAACGAACAGTGTTGCTGAGAATGTAGTTAATGTAGAGCTAAAGTCAACAGAAACAACAGTGGGCGCAACACAAATTACAGCAACCGCTAATGAACAAGCGGAGCTTGCCGCAAACCTACAAGGGATCTCCTCACACTTTAAAATATAAAAGTTAACTTGGTTAATGAATATCAAAGGGAGAATTTAAAAGCTGTATATGTGTTATTAAGAACTTTATAAGGATGTTACATGGATGTAGCCTCTGATCCCTTTAATTATCGCTGAGTGGTAGCCAACCTGATTTACTGGGGTTAAGCCAGTCTGACGGGTATAAAACATATTCCTATATTTTCTTCTCTAAGCTTTTTGTAACATATCAATAACTATTTAGTTTGCTTGTATACAATATACATATATAGTGTTTGTCATCTCTATACTAATAATTGTATTTATAAGGTTAAGCATGACTTTCAAACCAACATTGTTATCTCTGGTTGTTGCCAGTGCCATTTTATCTGGCTGTAATAGTACCGCTGATACATCTCCTACAATCACAAAAACAACCGTCGAAACACTGAGCATTCCGCAAGGGGCATTAATCCCTGTGTCAAAAACAATACCGCACCCGTCTGAAATGCTGGTTGATGTTACGGCAAGCGGAAGAGTTTCAACGCTAAACAGCGTAGAGGTAGTTAAGGTTGGCAAAAACATCCCTTATACCTACAGCTCTGGCAGGGTTAATAACACCCCTGGCTTTGATTGGTATGTTAGCAAGCATTTTGCGCTTAAAAGTAATAGACCTGAAGACCAAGTTATTTTGTATATGGAGCTACTAGAAAGCTCGTTCCCACATTACATTGAGCTGTTTGGTATGACCCCGCCAGATATTGAAAACAAGCGCATGGCGGCAGTATATGGCTCCAGTAAAAGAGAAACTAAAATATTTGTTACTGACGATAACTTAACAAGAGGTATCAGCGCAGGTGGTGAAGCTATGTTCTATAACCTTGTTGGATATAGTTTTCCAAGCGCACGTGAGCAACATCAACGCTATATTGTTGTGCATGAGCAAGGTCATGTCTTTCAAATGTCGTTAATGGATTACCCAGGCTGGTTACCGACTTGGTTTACCGAAGGAACCGCGGATGCTTTGGCGCATCATTATTATGATCCAGAGAAAAAACAGTTAAAAGTGATGGTGTTTGACCGAGCCTCACCGATGGATTACATCCGTCGAGGCTTAAGGGAATATGAGGCGTTAAATAGTCCTAAGATTGAGGATATGACTAATAACCCTCAACTTTATCGTGGTGTGAACTTTTTAATTGTGCATTTTATGTTGGACGACCCTGACAGGTCTCATAAATTCAAAGCTTACCGTGATGAAATGGCGGCGATGCGTCAATCTGACTACGGTAATGGTAAAGCATTGTCGCACCAGTTGATGATGGATATTTTTGGTGATTGGGACAAAGTTGAAGCTGAATTTGCAGAATTTGTCGCTAGTGTAGATAAAACCTTCAATGCTGCTGCCGGACCTTGGGAGCAAGATGGTAATAAATTATGGGTACGGGTATTAAATAATAGTTATGAACATAGCTCACCTCGCATGGACGTACTATTGAAGCCGGGACAAAAGCCTTTCTATAATCAATTTAAGTTTGACCAACCTTTAGCTGAAATGTCGTCACTGGTAAGTAAGCCGGTTCGTGGTGTTGATAATCCAACACTATCGCTAGAGGTTGATTACTTAGCTGATCATTTACACCGTGGTCATGCAGGCATTGGCTTAGGTTTAAAAATTACCGAAGAAAACCAAAAAAGATTACAAGCAGACAAAAAAGTAGGCACATTCAAACAAAAATCTTATAAACCTGATGAAGATGAATTACTGCAAATTAAAATTGTTAAAGGCAATACACTAGCTGTTACAGCTGAGTCTGTAGGCGGGAAAGATATCAGTTACTCTCTGCCTGTTGCCATGATTGCAGATTTAGAATCACAGGCGCAACCTAAATTAGGTTTGTCAGTGACTATTAATGAAGATCATTTATTAATAGTGCTTAAATCTGCAAATAGCCAATATGAAGAGAGTTTTTCAATATCAGCGGCTGTCAGAGCAAAGTTACTTGATAGAAATATGGCGATATTAGCTGAAAATGCTGAACATAGACTAACCGCATTTTTTGACGAGGGCCGAGATCTTAATCCAGTACCTAGAGATGCAACAACCAATTTGGAAGTTAATCCATGGGCAAACCCTGCGGACCGTTCTATTAGCCGTTTATTTAGATCCATGTGGCGTTTAGGTGACAAAGTGCCAAATGAATTAACGTCTATGTATGAATTTATGGTGGCAGCAACGCCAAAAGATCGTGCAACACAATTAGCTTCTTTAGCAAAGCTTAATAATGCCAGTGCCAGTTTAGTTACTGCGATTGTTAATTCAGGCGCAAGTAAAGACAAGATTAACCATTCTTTAAAAGAACTGTCAGGTTTACACCTTCGTTTAGAGTGGCGACAAGAAAAGGCAAATGGTGAGCAAGTAGTTTCAGCAGTATTACGTAATCAAGGCGCTGCAGTTGCTAAGGCCAAAATCACGGTTACTCAGCAAGATAATAAAACATTAAGCAAAGATGTTGCGTTAGCAAGTGGTGATAAAACCATGCAAGACCTAACAACAACAGCTATTACTCGTGCAAGTAAGCAAGCAATTATTGCCAAAGCCGAAGTTGAATGGCAAGGGCAGATAATTGAGTTAACACAAGAACAAGGCGCTCGAGTATACCCTTGGTCATCAATGGCTATTGTTGAAGAAGCAAAAGTTGTGGATAAAGAAGTGTCAATCACCAGTGAATTTAGAGGACCACACGCTGGTGAAACCAAAGGTAAAATAATGGTACAAGCTTATCCTTCAGATATTTATGAAACATCGTATTTTGAAGAAGAGATTAGCATAGCACCGTATGAAATCCGTCAGTTTACCAATAAATTTACCCTTAAGTCAGGCGCGGTAGTTAAACCTAGTGCAATTGATGTGACGTTTGAACTGGTTATTGACGGTGAACCTGTATTAATTAATGAAAGATCTGCGATTAAATAACTCGTTTACACTGTCTAGGGAATGCTTCTAATAGCATTTTTATTCCGTTTGTAATCTGGTTATGCGCAGGGAAGTTATTTCAGGACAAGGCGCTTGATTGAGTAATAGCTGGCTATTGGGATTGAAAGCAACGAAGGGCTGGATTTTTTGACCTGCACAAGTGAACAATACTTTAATGACGCAGGTGTCAGTAGCCCAATTAACGTAAATACCGTATGGTCATTTATGTTAATTGGGCTAAAAGTAAGCGAATTTTCTTTTATAAACTGAAATGTTTAGAAGTTTTTAATTTCGACCGTATTACTGTTAAATTCGAACTTATTAATTTTCCCACACTGGGCTAAGTGATTGTTTGAGCTATAAGTTGCGTCAGCTTGGGTAATGTCACCCTCCCAACCTTGGCCATTTTTAATGAAGGCTTTTACTTCAAACTTGCCATCAACTGCTTTACTACAATCCATATCAACATCTATCATCCAGTTATGTAAACCCCACGTGTTTAAAGGATCTTCACCGTAGCCGTCGATGGTTGTAGTGCGTAATGCACCCCAACTAGCTGGCCAAACATTAGTTGTCCAATCAAGGGCTGTACCTTCTGCGGTATTACTTTGATTATTTTCACTACCGTACCAATCTAAATAACTTTCGTTGATTTTCCACGGTGTGGTGGTGCTATTTCGTAGATTGTTATGTTTAATTGGCATCGCGCAATCAAAGTTAGTGTTTTGACAGTTTCTGCCTAGTTGACTGTTAGCGTAGTTATGATCGATGCCACCACGAATGAACATATCTTGTCCGCTTTGTGTTTGTGCTTGCATAAATATCACAGTGCGTTGCCAGTCACCATCAATGGGGGTGGTGGTACTGTTAGTTTTAGCCCCTTGGTGAATCGCAAAAGCATCCCAAGCAGCTACATTGGCATTAATTGTTCCGTCACTATTTACGGTGATACTTTCACCGCTACAAGATTGACCATTATTCGATAGTCCACCTTTAAGCACATTACAGTAGGTGCCAGCGGCCATATTGGTTTTTAAATTTGTTGTTAGGGCTGAGTCTTCTTTGTTAATAGCAACATAACCTGAGCTACCACGGCCAAAGGCTATTTGGTTATTGCCGTTATCCCACCAATTGGTAGTATTCCAGTTATCGGCAGTATTATTCCTAAAATCAACAGCACCTGAAATGTAAGACCACCGGTGTTCGCACTGCCAATTATCAGCAAAACACGCTAAGTTACCATTGTTATGAACAGACACACTTGGTGCACCTCTATCAGTATCACCGTGGAAGTTATAACTAGACATCACTTTTGGGTAGCCATATGGGTAGGCTAACATGAAAACATTGGCTAAATCATATAAGCGACCATCTTCAAAAGTGATTACATTACCGCCGCCGCCATGGCCACGTTGGTTATCATGATTATCAACAAACACTACTGCGGAGCTACTTGGCATAAATCCCCAGCTTTCGCCGAAATTGCTTAACCAAGATAGCTTTCCATTTTTAAATGTATTACCGAGTTGGGTGGTATATTTAAACTCAGTCACTAAGCCAGCACTAGTATACTCTGTTGCACTGATGGCTTCGCCACCTTGATCTATTACTTCTTGAAAGACTAACGGGCTAGCATTGACCTTAGCTAATACACCTTGAATGTCACCTACTGACATATGTTTTGAAGCGTCAAAACGAAAACCTGTTACACCTATATTGGTAAGATCATTTAAATAAGCAGCTAATGTTTCTTGCACATAGGCAGAGCTAGTATTTAAATCAGCTAGGCCGACTAATTCACAGTTTTGCACCTGCCAACGGTTATCATAATCAGTAATTGCACAAGTATTATGAAAGTCTTGTGGGCTGTACATAGGATAACTTTTATTACCATAGTTACTACCCGCAGTACCTGTGCCACTGCCATTGGCCATATGGTTAATAATAGCGTCAACGTAAATGTCTACCCCAACAGCCTTACAGCGATCAACCATATCGATAAACTGGCTTCGATCACCCCCTCTACTTTGTAATTGATAACTGACAGGTTGATAGCGTGTCCACCATTGTGATCCTTGAATATGTTCATTTGGTGGTGATACTTGTACAGCGGCATAACCCTTAGGACCAAGGTAATCTTCACATTCTTGAGCGACATCTGGCCAATTCCATTCAAATAAATGTACGAAGGTGGTTGGCTCAGAGACGGCACTTACAGGCGCCGTAGCTAAAATGGGTAAAGCAAGCGCTAAACTTGTTGTAATTAATTTTTTAGTTATTTTTGATCTCATTTTAGATCCTATTTTTATTATGGATATCTGTTGTTTTAGTTTTCATAAATTGAGTGCATCGGCATCATTGCTGAAAATTCAGACAATGTCATTGCGGACGTTTGTGAATACGTATGCATTAGGGTTTTATGTTGATCAGGGGGAAACCATATGAAAATTAAAGGCCTAGCTAAGCTAGGTGTAAAGCTCTTTTAATCGTAATTTATTTTGTAATGAGAGTAAGTTGGTGAAGTCGTCGTGGGGGAGGAATGAAAATTTAATTTTTACTTATTTGGCACACGAGCACACTCGTGGAATTGAATCACAATCATACCGACATAATTTTTAGATATTTTGTTGTTTTTTACAATTTAACACTATACATCAGTAAAAAAGAGTGTAAAAATAACAATACAAATCGCGTAATTAAATCTTTACGATTTCTTGTTTTTGTTTTTGGTTGAGCTGTAACCCTTATTCTAGCGTTATCCTTCCTTGAATTTCACATGTTTAATCCGTTCATTTAGCTAGCGTAAATACACTTTAAAGAACCACATTGTGGAAAAGTAAATAAATTAAGGATACAACCATGTCAAAAAACAGCGAATTATCAGTAGTGCCAAGTAGTTCAAATGACATTCATGTGAATGCAGAACATGTACTCATCACGCCAGAGGCGTTACGCGCTGAATTACCACTTCCTGAAGCAGGACGAGAGTTTGTTAAGCAGTCTCGTAAAACTATTTCAGATATTATTCATAAGCGTGATCCTCGTTTGTTAGTGATTTCAGGCCCTTGTTCTGTGCATGATGTTGAAGCGGCCAAAGCGTATGCTCGTGAGCTTAAGGCGCTTCATAATAAACATAAGGGTTCTTTATTCGTAGTTATGCGTGTTTACTTTGAAAAGCCTCGTACTACCGTTGGTTGGAAAGGTTTAATCAACGACCCACATATGGATGGTTCATTTGATGTTGAAACAGGCCTTCGTAAAGCACGTGAATTAATTTTGTACCTAACAGCGTTAGGTTTACCTTTGGCAACTGAAGCACTAGACCCTATTAGCCCGCAATACCTTGCTGAAGTGTTTAGCTGGTCAGCAATTGGCGCACGTACCACTGAGTCGCAAACCCACAGAGAAATGGCTAGTGGGTTATCTATGCCAATTGGCTTTAAAAATGGTACTAATGGTAGTTTAGGTGTTGCAGTTAATGCATTACAATCTGCGGCTTCACCACATCATTTCATGGGCATAAACCGTCAAGGACAGGTTGCCTTGATTCAAACCCGTGGCAACCCAGACGGCCATGTTATTTTACGCGGCGGTACTGCGCCTAACTACGATGCAACCAGTATTGCTGAGTGTGATGGAATTTTGGCTAAACAAGGTATTAATGCTGGTATTGTTGTGGATTGTAGCCATGGCAATTCAAACAAAGATTACACTCGTCAGCCTATTGTTGCACAAGATGTTGTTGAACAAATTTGTGCGGGTAATAAATCTATTATTGGTATAATGTTAGAAAGCAATATCAATGCAGGTAATCAAAGCAGTGACTTAGCCAAAGAAGATTTAGCATACGGTGTATCAGTTACCGATGCTTGTATTAATTTGGCTGAAACTGAGCAACTATTAGCCGATGCTGATGCTCGCCTATCAGGTTGTTTAAGCTCGCGTATTGCTTAACATGGGCAAGTAAGATACTTTAATTAAACGCGACTTTTGTCGCGTTTTCTATTTTAATGGCATTAAGAACAATGCGTTAAATGAGACGTTTTAGATAAGAGATATTAATGAGTAATTCAGATCCCGACTTTGACAAAAAGTTAACCCTTTTACGTGACGAAATTGATGAAATTGACAGTGATTTAGTTAAGTTATTACAAAGACGACTTAGCGTTACTAGTAAAGTAGGACAACTAAAGAGTCATGTTGGTAAGCCAATTTACGATGGTGAACGCGAAGCAAGTTTATTTGCTAAAAGGCGCTTACAAGCTAGTGATGCAGGTTTATCGCCAGATTTAATTGAAGATGTATTGCGTCGCTTAATGCGAGACTCTTATGTTAGCCAAGATGCCAGTGGTTATCGCTGTGTTAACCCAGAATGTAAAAAGGTTGTCGTAGTTGGTGGTAAAGGGCAGTTAGGTGCAGTCTTTGTGGACCTGTTTCAGCGTTCAGAGTACCAAGTTGAAGTTATTGAAGAAAACGATTGGCCAAACAGTGAAGCTATTTTAGCTGATGCCAGTGCAGTAATTGTTGCTGTGCCTATTCGTTTAACAAATCAAGTTATTCATCATCTAAATAATTTGCCCTCCAATTGTATTCTTGCCGATTTAACCAGTATTAAGGAGTCGCCTTTATTTGAAATGAAAAAGGCACATGCTGGTCCTGTTGTTGGCCTACACCCAATGTTTGGGCCCGATGTTACGGGCTTGATTAAACAAACCATCATTAGCTGTGAGGGGCGTCACCCAGAAAAATACCAATGGTTACTTGAGCAATTTGAAGTGTGGGGAGCTAAAATTTACTCTGTTGAAGCTCATGAACATGATCAGGCTATGTCAATGGTACAAGTGATGCGACATTTCTCAACTATTGCCTACGGTTATCACTTAATGAGTGAAGGCGCTGACATTGAAAAGCTGGTAGCGATGAGTTCGCCCATTTACCGCTTAGAGTTGGTTATGGTTGGTCGACTATTTGCTCAAGATCCTACGCTTTATGCGGATATTATTTTTTCTAACAAAGAAAATGTAGGTATGATGAAACGTTTTGCTTATCGTTTTTTAGAGTTACTTGAAGATGTGAGTCTTGATGATAAAGATTCCTTTGTTGGTATGTTTAATCACGTTTCTGAATGGTTTGGAGATTATGCTGGTGACTTCCTTGAAGAAAGTAAGTCTATGTTGCTAAAAGCTAACGAGCTGAAAAAGTACTAAATAACGCCGGTTATGACTTAGGGGAGTCGCTAGGGTAGTAGATTTACTGCCCTAATTAAGCCAGCTCACCTTATCGTTTAACTTTTACCGGCTTATATTTTCCCTTATTTTTTATTCTACTCAATGCGACGGGAGTAATACCTAAGTATCGAGCAATATCATTTTGTGTGATGTATTGGGTAATATCAACAGATTTTGCTAATAAATTTTGATATCTTTGCTCGGCATCAAGACAGAGAAACTCATATTCTCGTTGTTCTTTTTTCATGGAAAAAGCCATCAATAAATCAATAACAGCATTAGCAGAGGCTAAATTTTCTGTAGCATACTCACGTACTTTTTTGTAAGGGATTTTAAGTAATTCCACATCTTGTTATGTGAAAAATAGTAAATAATTATTAAAATTCAATTTTAGCTCGGTGGTCATACCAATACCATTAAGTTTGTGATCTTGTTGTGCGAAGGAGAAATAAATCAAGGTAAGGCGCTCGATTGAGCAATAGCTGGCTATTGGAATTGAGAGCAACGAATTCTTGGGTTATTTTAACCAGCACAAGTGGGCAATAATTTAATGGAATTGGTATCACTATTGCCCGCCCAGTAAATTGCATATTCTCCTATATAAGCTATAAAATATATACAGTCGTTATATTTGTTAAAAAACACCGCTTTAAATAATTAACTCCATATAAATTTGTCGATTGATAACTTCCTATCTTCAGTAACAGAGTAAGCTTATTCATGATGAATTTTTTTAAACTACTTCTATATTGTTTTTTATTTTATATACCCACATCAGTTGTCATTGCCGCCGAAGAGGATCTTACATCGCTCGTTGTTGTTACGGGGAATTACCCCCCGGCAATTAACCAAGCAGATAATGACAATGGTTATATTGCTCGTCTTGTGTCTGATGCCTTTGCTCTGGAAGGAATAAAAGTTGAGTATGTTTTTGTACCTTGGGCTAGAGGTTTACGTATGACAAGGCTGGGCCATGAAGCTTGCATTATGTATTACGCTAAAACACCAGACAGGATGAAATCCTTTATTTTTAGTGAGCCACTTTTTGAAGAGGAGTGGTTATTCTTTCATTTTAAAAGTACTCCGGTAAAATGGGAGAAACTTACTGATTTATCTCGCTATATTATTGGTGCGACTTTGAGTTATTCTTATAGTGAAGAGTTTCACCGTTTAGCAGACGAGCAGTTATTAAACGTTCATTGGGTTGCAAGAGATAAGCAAAATTGGCAAATGTTAATGGCAGGAAGAATAGATATTTTCCCTAGTGCAAAAACGGGTTGGTATCAATTGCGTCAACTATATTCAAAGGCTGCTTTATCGCAAATAACGACACACCCTAAGCCGTTAAAAAAACAATTAAATTATTTATTATTCTCAAAAGAACACCCGCAAGCTGAGTACTTCAGAGATAAATTTAATCTAGGCTTCGCTAAACTTAAAAAATTGAGACCAATCTCTTATTATATTCCTGATAGTGAGGATAAAGCTTGGCCGGTAGAGGCCAACTAAACAAAAATAATCCCCCCTTTTTAACACTATGTAGTTAGGTAGATATTATGAAAAAAATAACACTGTATTCACTGGTCATTTTGTTGTCCTTTCCTTGTTTCGCAAAGGAATCAGAAGAACTGGCAAATAAAGTTAAACAGCTTGAAATAGAAATACAGCAACTAAAAGACTCTATACACTCAGTTGAAACAAAAGCTGTAGAAACAAAAGCCGATGAGGAAACAAGCGATGGTATTAAGCTAGGTGGAGCGGTTCGTTTTCAATATGTTTACGAAGACTATAATGATGAACATGCTAGCCGTGGAGGTGATTTCGATTTTGATTTATTTCGCCTTGACTTAAATGGTGAAGTCGGCGGGGTGATTTTATCGGCACAATACCGATGGTTCCAATATATGAATGTCATTCATCATGCGTGGGCCGGTTATAACTTTGATGAGCAATGGCAAGGGCAAATAGGTATTACTCGAGTGCCGTTTGGTAATTTAAACTACAACTCCCATAACTATTTTTTTAGTAGTAATTATTATGTTGGCTTGGAAGATGATTATGATGCTGGCATTAAATTCATTAGAAAAAATGAACAACATGACTTACGAGTAGCTTTTTTCTTCACGGATGAAATGGGCGGTATTGATGGTTATGTTGATGATCGAAGTGATCGATATTCCTACGATATAGTTGGTGTGCGTGGGGCGGATGAGGGCATATATGATAAACCTGATACCGAAGCGGCAGAACATAATACTTTAAGCGTACGGTATGCATACCAGTTAGATAATATTGAACTGGGTTTTTCTTGGTTATCAGGGGACTTACGAGATGCTACTTCATCGATAGGTGATAGAACGGCTTTTGCTGTACATACTGATGCACAGTTTGACCGTTGGAATGTAAAGTTACAATATACTGATTATCAATATGACTTTAACGAGTATTCGCCGTCAATCGCTGTAGGTGCTTATAGTTTTTATGACTCTATTCCCAGTGAAGCAAAACTTTATACCGCTAACGTTGCTTATCTTCAACCTGTGGAGTTTGGTCCTATTAGCTCATTAAATTTTTATAATAATTACAACTTGATGACGGATAAGTCAGGAGACTTTAACAACGACACTGTGATGAATGTTTTAGGTGTTGCGATTGCTGCTGGTGGCCTTTATACCTATGTCGACTTGGTTAGTGCAAAAAACCAACCTTTTGTTGGTGGCACTATGGCAGGAGATAGTGATGATTGGCAAACAAGGTTTAATATTAACTTTGGTTATTACTTTTAAAGTATTTCTAAAGTGTTTTCCAAGGTCCTTAAATTATCTTTAAAGAAAAGGCAGTAAACAAATGAAGATTCGCGTAAAAATACAATTAAGTGTGTTATCAGCAGTGGTAATCCCCGGTCTTGTTATTTCTATTATATTAGCCATGTTTGTAACGAATAAAGCCTATGAGCAATTTTACGATGTCTCGGAGCGAGAAATAAGGCAAGTTGAAAACGGCATGAAAATTTTTTTTAAAGGCATAGAAGATAACGTTAAATACCTTATCAATCATCCTCAAATACTCTCTGCTAAAAGTAATATTACTAGCTATAAAAGCAATAATAAAAGCATCGTTATGACACCAGCAAAAAATGGTGGTTTAGAGTCATCTATTTTTACTATGTTTGAAAATTTTGGTGATAGCCATGACAATTTAGCCTATGTGTATTTTGCTAATAGTGAGGGTGGTTACTTACAATGGCCAGCAGGAAGTATTGGTGCTAATTATGACCCGAGAGAAAGGCCCTTTTATCAGTCAGCGCTTAATAATAGAGGAGAAATCACTCGAACTAATGCTTATTACTTTGCCTCTGATAATGCTTCAATAATTAGTACTGTGGCGACGGTAAATGATGCGAGTGGCAACGTTATTGGTGTACAAGGGATGGACGTCAGCTTAAAGGGTTTAACTGAGATAGTTAAAAAAATTAAACTCGGAGCTCAAGGTTATATAATGCTACTGCAAAATGATGGCACCATTTTAGTTGATCCTAAAAACACTAAAAATACCTTTAAAAACATTAATAGTTTACCCAGTGATGCCTTTAATGAAATTGCAAAGTTAGATTCTGGCCACCTGAGTATAGTATTAGATGATGTTGATTATGAAGTGAATATTATTAGCTCCGATGCGCTTGGTTGGAAATTTGTTGGTTTTGTTCCTAAGGATGAAATCTTAATGATGAGTAATGCGATTATCTCTAGAATGATGTTAATTGAAGTCATTATGTTAATCATTTTTATTGCTGCATCATGGCAGGTTGCTAAGTTAATCACTGATCCTATTATTCAAATTAAAGAAAACTTGAGGGAGATAGCCTCGGGCGACGGTGACTTAACTACCCGAATTGCTATTCGTAGTAAAAATGATGAAACAGCGGAGTTAGCCTACTCCTTTAATGACTTTGTTGAGAAAATTCGCGATCTTGTTATTGAAGTAAAAAGTAATGCTGATAGCGTTAATCAATTGTCTAGCCATGTGGCGCAGGCGAGTGAATCATTAGCAACAACTACTGAGCAGCAAAATACACAATCGCATACTATGGCGGCAGCGTTACATGAAGTATCTACGACCTCTAGTCAAATATCAGCAACGGTAAAAGGCGCTGAAGATTTAGCCGAAAATTCGAAAGTTGAAGTGGTTGCTGGCGGAAAAATAATTTCAGAGTCTATCGAGTTAATGAGTAGTGTTGCTGATGATATGACATCGCTCAAAGATACCTTAAATAACTTACAAAGCTCTTCTGAAAAAATTAATGAGATTATTAAGCTCATTACCGGTATTGCCGATCAAACCAATTTATTGGCTTTAAATGCTGCAATTGAATCTGCAAGAGCTGGTGAAGCTGGTCGAGGATTTTCTGTCGTGGCTGATGAGGTGAGAGAACTCTCAGGGCGAACAACCAGTGCTGCTACGCAGGTTGCTGAACTTATTCAGACAGTACAGATGCAATCCAATAACTCCTATGAAAATATCACACAACTGAATTTAAAAATTCAAGAAAGTGTTGAGAAGGGGCAAGAATCACTAGTGTTATTGGAGAACATTACTGCATCAAGTGAAAAAATTGCCAATGAAACTTCCTTAGTTGCTAATTCGATTGAAGAGGAGTCGAGTGCGATTGAAGAGATAAATCAAAATATTCAACATATGTCGAGCGCCATTGATGAAAGCACTAAAAGTATCAGCAATATAAAAGGTATTACTGACAACTTGGATTCACAAGCCGAACAATTACAGCAGATAGTTGAGAAATTTAAAACTTAATATCCGTTACATTATGTTTGTGATTTTATTATGCATAGGAGAAAAACTCAGAACTTGATTGGACAAACTCTAATTATGGGGTTTTATAAAGTGCTGTAGAGGAGAGTTTTAAGCCGTATATACGAGCAATAATTTTATTAAATTAATTATGCCAGCATTACTAAAGTTATTACGGTAAAACAAAAAAAGCGCGGACTTGCTTAAGGCAACTCCGCGCTTTTTGATGGAAACTAAAATATAACCAATATTACCAAATTTTAACGCGTTCACTAGGGGCTAAGTAAAGTTTGTCACCTTCTTTCACACCAAAAATTTCATAAAATTCAGGCACATTACGCACAACACCATTTACTCGATACATAGAAGGAGAATGTGGGTCTGTACTAATTTGATGTTTTAATGCTTTTTCACGATATTTTTTACTCCAACTTTGAGCGTAGCCCAAGAATACTCGTTGCTCACCAGTAAAGTCATCAATAACGGGGGCAGGTTTATCACCTAATGACATTTTATATGCCTTAAGTGATATGCTTAAACCACCGAGGTCACCAATGTTTTCACCTAAAGTAAAAGTACCATTAACATTAACACCATCAAGGGGTTCAAATTCATCGTATTGCGCAACTAATTTGGCAGTTCTGTTTTTAAACTCTGCTTTATCAGCATCTGTCCACCAGTTACGTAATACACCGTCACCGTCAAAAGTACTGCCAGAGTCATCAAATCCATGGCCAATTTCATGACCTATAACTGCACCAATTGCACCGTAGTTGACGGCATCTTCAGCACTTAAGTTGAAAAATGGTGGTTGTAGTATTGCGGCAGGGAAAACAATTTCGTTCAGCGGTGGGTTGTAATAAGCATTTACCGTTTGGGGGGTCATTGCCCATTCATGTTTTTGCACTGGACCGTTTTGTTTATCTAAACCTTGTTGGTATACCACTAAAGCTGATCGTTTTAAGTTACCAAATAAGTCATTTTTTTTGATAGTTAAGGCTGAATAATCTTTCCAAATATCAGGGTAACCAATTTTAGGAGTAAACTTAGACAATTTATCTAACGCCTGTTTTTTGGTTTCAGGTGTCATCCAGTCAAGATTCTCAATGCTGACTTTATAGGCTTTGGTTAGATTACTAACTAACTCTTCCATACGTGCTTTTGCTTGTGGTGGAAAGTGCTTTTTAACATAAACTTTGCCAACAACTTCGCCAATATTTTGATTTACAATACTGACACCACGACGCCACATTGGCTGTTGCGCTTTTACGCCACGTAATGTTTTACCATAAAACTCAAAGTTTTCTTGGTCTAGTTCTTGGGTTAATCTAGTTGCGGTGCTATTAATCACACCCCACTTTAAATAAACATTCCAAGTATATATAGGCGTTTCTTTAATGATGTTATTTAACGCTTTCATGTAGTCCATTTGCGTGACAACAACACCGTCGATATCGTTAATACCCGATTGTGATAAGAAACCATCCCAGTTAAAGTCAGGCATGATCTTTGTTAGTTCAGCGGTAGGTACTTTATTATATAGAGCAACCATATCGCGGGTTTGCTCTTTTTTCATGTGATGACTTGCCAACTTAGTTTCTAAGACAAAAATATCTTTAGCGGCAGCTTTAGGATTAGTTAAACCAGCAATAGTGAGCATTTTCTCGATATAGGCAAGGTAACTTGCTCTGAGATCTTTTGAAGTATCGTCTTCTAAGAAATAATATTCTCTATCTGGCAAACCTAAGCCTGATTGCCAGGTATATCTCATATAAGAATTTGGATCTTTAAAATCAACATATTGTCCAAGGCTAAACGGAATAGCGTAACCCAGCTTATTGGCCACGGCAAAATGTATTGCTAACTCTTCATGATTGGTAACGGCATCTATTTGGCTAAACTCATGATGAAGCGGGGTTAAGCCAATTTCATTACGGGTATCCCAGTCAATATAAGATTGATATAAATCACCAACTTTTTGCTCATTTGAGCCTTGAGGAAAATCACCACTTGAAGCTGCTTCTATAATCGCTTTAACGTCAGTTTGTGACTGCTCGTGCACCATAGTGCCAATACCATAAGATGATTTGTCAGCCGGTATTTCGGTTTTTTTTATCCAATTACCATTGGCATATAAGTTAAAATCATCGCCTGGCTTTACGGTAGAGTCTATAGCTGTAACATTAAGACCGGAAATAAGAACAGGGCTGCTATTCTGGTCATTTTCAGCCGTTAAACTATTACTGTTATTGCACCCCATTAAACTCATGAGTACGGTTAAAGATACTAATGTCTTTTTCATCATAACGTCCCTTTTGTATTATTATGCTTGTTGACTTATCGCTTGTTGACTTATCGCTTGTTGACTTATCGCTTGCTGAGTAGTCACTCTTTTAGCTTGTTATTCATTTTTACGGCTAACATCTGTGTAGGATGTTAATCACTGGTTAACAAGATATCAGCAAAAGTAAAGCTTCGCAATTGAGTGTGAGTGGATAAAAAAAGTATAAGTTTAAAGAGCACTTATTTGTTTTGCTAATTCGTTTTTTTTACGTCTGGCTACTTGTTCTGCTATTTGAGCTTTCAATGCTTTCGGCTTATTTTGGCTCAACTTAAAATGTCCCTCAATACTATTGATCGTTAGCTTAAAGATGGTTATAGCTTTAAGCATCTGTTTGATTGCAATGTCATCAGAAGTTAACTTGCTGTTATTTGATATTGTTGACAAAGGGGCAAGTGACCACGGGATGTTTTTCTCAGGTGAGGTTAAAGCTTGATCTACTTTTATCTGTTCAAAATAGTCAGTGGAAATTGCCATTTGTTGATGCTTCTCATCACTATCTGTAATCTCGGTAACATGCCCACTTATGTGCACTTTTGCGTAGTTCCAAGTCGGCACTTTTTGCATTGAGCTATGTTCGCTACTGACATCGTTAGGAGAGATATAATCATCTTCTCCATGAAATATCAGAGTGATTTTAGGTGCATTCATATTGTTTTTTGTTGTTTTCAGTTGTTGTGATAAAACATGTTTATTACTGACATGCGCTATTAACTCATGACCTATTAGCTCTTCATATTGGTTACTTTTGCTGTTAGTTAGTGTGATGTTGCTAAAGTGAAATGGTATATGGCTAATATGCAGTTCAGTGTCATTATCAAGGTAAAGCAAAGTTGCTAATGGACTTCTTTTAATAACTTCAAGTAAAGCGGCCTGCTGCTGGGTATGAATAAAGTGCTCAGCAGGGGATTTTGGTGCAGCGTATTTTTTAACTTGGTTCATAACTAAACTCCTCTTTGCTTTTCCCGGTTGCGAGTAGCTGATTTTGTATTTGTGGCCAGTCGTCATTGATAATGCTAAATAGAGCTGTATTTCTATAATCTCCATGAGGGCTGCGACGATGCTTTCTTAAAACACCTTCAAAATGACCACCTATACGTGCGATAGCATTACGAGATTGCTGATTATTTTCATGTGTACAAATTTCGACACGAATCATTTTTAACTGCTCAAAAGCATGTTTTAGCAATAAATATTTTGCATGAGAGTTAACATGGCTACGCTGAAATTTTGGTGTGATAAAAGTATGGCCAAGTTCAATAGCTTTATCTTTATCATTGTAACGAAAAAGCCGTGTTGAGCCGATAACGGTATCAGGATTTTTATCACCCCCCTTGTTAACAATTATAAAGGCTAGTTGTAGCCCTTGTGCCATTTCATCAACGGCTTCTTGCATCCATGGTCTGGCAATATCACGACTAGCACTTCGGTTAATTGGCATGTGTTGCCAAACTTGTGGGTAGTTTCCTGCTAAGCAATAATCGTTAAGGTGCTGCATAGTCATAGGCACTAATTTTAGTAAGCTGGTTTCTAGGGTGAGTGGTTTTAGTATTGCATTTAACATAGGTTATCCATAAATGGGTGAGTTGATAGTTGTTATTATGAGTATCTTTGGTATAACTACTACAACCAGATTTTCATAAGTTGATAGACCAGATTGAGAGCACTTAACCTAAAGTTAGATTTTGATTCCAGCTCAGCCACCAACTCAGAACCCAACTTGCCCTCCAACTTAAAGCCAAACTTAACGAGAAATAAGACGTCTTCGAAACAAGTAAAATATTTGGCTATTGCCGATGCATTGCGACAAGCCATTAAAGAAGGGCAGGTTGCTCCCACTGAAGCATTACCCTCAGCGCGAATGCTTGCTCAGCAGTTAACGGTAAATCGCCATACTGTTATGGCGGCACTAGCTGAGTTAGTCGCACAAGGTTGGGTTGAAGCGAAAGAGCGTTCTGGTTATCGGGTGGTGGAACATCTACCTATTCAAACTAGCCTTACTACCCATAAAGTGAATCAAGCACTGAAAAGTTTTGATTGGCAGTTTAGGGTAAAATTAAACTTGCCTGTAACGCCCAAAGTTAAAGCCAGCCAATATCCTTTTAATTTTTCCGGTGGTCAGCCAGATATCAGAAAATTTCCCTTTGATGAATTTAAAAGTCATTTTTCACAAACATGCCAACGACCTAAAATTGATAACTTAAGTTACGGCGATAGTCGCGGAGAAACTGAACTTATTGATGAGATTTCGACTTACTTACGACGTGTTCGCTCAATTACTGGTAATGAGCTAATGATCTGCAATGGCTCGCAAGAAGCCTTGTATATGATCTCACAATTACTATTACAACCTGGTGATAAGGTTGCCGTCGAACAGCTAGGTTATCCACCAGCTTGGGCTGCTTTTGAACGAACTGGCGCGGAGTTGATTGCCATCAAACAAGATGATCGAGGTATAGTGCCGGAGCATTTGGCGAAAATACTGGCACAGGGTAAGGTTAAACTGCTTTATCTTACGCCATTACACCAATATCCAACAACCGTATCGTTAGATATCACTAGGCGCATGCAAATTTATCAACTAGCAGTGCAGTATGGTGTCGCGATAGTAGAAGATGATTATGATCATGAATTTCATTATGACAGCCAACCCATTGCGCCAATGGCTGCAGATGATCCTGCGGGTTTAGTTATCTATATTTCTACCTTTTCAAAACTGATGTTTGGCGGCGCGCGTATTGGTTATATTGTGGCAAACAATGCTTTGGTTGAACAACTAGCGGCTTATAAAATGTTAATGAATCATAAGAGCAATGTTTTAGTGCAACAAGCCGTGGCTAAGTGGATGCAACAGGGTGGTTTTGAAGGACACTTAAGGCGAATGACCCGCTTATATCAAAAGCGTCGTGATTACATGGTGTCATTGTTACAAGGTTATCAAAGGCAAGGTTTGGCGATTCATTTTGAAATTCCTGCTGGCGGCATGGCTATATGGCTCGATACGGGTAAGTCTATTGTTGGGTTAAAAGAAAGTCTCATGGCTAAGCAAGTATACTTACAAACAGAAATAGAGTTTAGCCGACAGACTAATTCATCTAGTGATGCCCTAGATCATAACTACCGCTTCATTCGTTTAGGGTTTGCGGCAATGAATGAAGTGGAAGTTGAACAAGGTTTGAGTATTGTGATAGCTGCTTTATATGGTGAAGATGTTAAGGAGCAATAAAGTCTCATGCCCCAAGGTTTCAGGTTAACTTTATTAGTTATTTCGATCGATTAGTGTTTTTCAGTAGAGCTAGTTTTCGGTAGGGGGGAGTAGCGTTGGGTAACCCGGACAAATTTTTTGTGCCACATTATACATATTAATAATGCAATAAAACCACTGATATAGGTCGCGTACAAAGGAACTAATGTAGGCTGATCTTCAGGGTATGGCGAAGTAGTGGATAAACCCCAAGCAGCAATGGCTCCAATAATTAGCCAAACTGTAGCTGACCTATCTTTATGGCTAGGTGCTGTAACATAACCAGAAATAACGACACAAAAAGCAGCAACTGAACCAATAACTGGCTTTTTCCAAACACCAATAAAATCCGCTAGTAGACCAGCAGCTATTGCTGAAACTACAAATGTAATGATGACTATTATAAATGAAAAAATAAAACCTCTTACTTGATTCATACCCAAACCTATTGAAAAATATATTGCCCATTTAAGGGACTGAAAATAGTTTGCAAAAACTGTGTTGCTTATCGAAACCGAGAAAACAGTTAGCAGTCGCGCTTTAAACTCTGGTTATGTTGCACATTTCAATAATGCTTTAGTAACAGTTATCGAATTTTCCCAACCTAATACACGTTGAGGTGTTCTATTTATGTTCATTATTATTGAAGTCATATCGCAATGAGTTAAACCACCTTCAGCCGTAATTAATGATTGGTATAAATAGATTAAATCATTCATATTACCTAATAGCTTTCTGCTGTTTGTAGGTGTTATTTCCATATTACAACTATCTTCAATAATAAGTTTAATTATATTGGCATCAATTTTTTCAAAACTTAGAAGTTGCTCTAAACCTACAGGGAAAGATCCAATCGCATCTTTAGCTTTAGTTTTTTTACGCCAGTCAAAACAGATGAAAGTAATGTTCGATCATTCATGAAGCATATAACTTTCCGACGATCTTGAATGAAAATATTTGCCATCCAATTGCCAAATATTGATTCCCTCTCTGAAATTTCATAGAGGTTATCTTTTTTAATACCGATGAAATCTTGAACCTTTTTAGTACACCGTAATTGAATCATAGCTTTGTTGTGCCCCTTTAATCTCTTAGATGCGAGTGTAGTTAACTATTGCCAAAGTCATTAATCTCTTTAATTGATGTAATTCTTAATATTTCTTTTCCGTTAGCCCTAGCCCGAATTTTTTCGAATAACTCATTATTCCAGAACTTTGGTGATAACCTGAGGTACTTCCAGCTTGCTAAGGTCCCTTTTAAAACAGAGCTGCCCTCAGGCCAACCTTCCGGTTTTACCAATAGACTTTTAAGTAATCGCTTCGTAACCCACCAGTAATGAACATAATAAGGTAAATCAATATAAATAAGAGTATCAGCAGCATCAACTCGCTGCCAAAAAGACTCTATTGTACCGAAGCCTTCAATTATCCAGTTATCAGACTTAATTAAGTTACTATGATTTTTTGAATATTCTTCAGGTGAGACACGTTCACCATTTTTTTTATATTCAATTAAATCTAATGGGCAAAGTTGAATGCCTTTAGCCATGGACAGTTTTCTACTTAACGTGGATTTCCCACCTCCAGGCTTGCCAAATACTGCAACTTTTTTCATTTGGTAGCGCTCCATTTTATTAGGGTTCAATAAGTATTTTAGGGCCAAGTTATGGGGGTATATAAGTTCATTTAAATTAACGATAAAGAAGACAAGTCAGCTGCTTTTATTCCTAGTTTAATTGCTTATTTTCGTTTGACTAATGTGACTCAGTATTTTTTCCGCCACAACTGAGGGGGGCAACTTTGTATTGTCGATTTGCAATGTTTGAGGTGTTAGTACTGGTGCATACCTAAATTGCTCTAAATGGTCTGAAAGTTGTTTATCACATGATATTTTGTGTGACATTTGACGTTCATGGGAAATAACACGATTTAACAGTTTGTGTGAGTTTTACCAATATCAGTTATTAATACCATTCAGTTTATCTCCATCGACACGATGAATATTTGTTGTGTAATAAGCTAGGCTGTATTCAATGTTTAACGAAAAATACAGACTTTGCTTAAGATGTAGCTTAATTGCTCGTTCTAGCTCACTACTTAATTGTAATGTGAATTCTTTATTTCGATGAGGTTTAGTTAATAACGATATTGTAACGAGAATGTGCGTGTATTTATATTCAGAGCAAGGGTAAGCTCTTGATTTACATTCGCCGGCACTCGAGTCATTGTTATTAATGATACTTTCTATAACATCAAAAACTTCTTTCGTGTCTATATCCAAATTATTAGAATACTTGATTTCAACATGCGGCATATGAATATATTCCTTAAACGCATAATGCCTCATTAAGGGGCAAATGATAGTTGGTTAAAATAAACGACGAAGGAGAAAAACCAACTGTTTTTCCTCCTTTTATACGGCTTGTTATATGTTTTTTTTCCGACCTAAGAATAATTTCATTACGCCGCCAAATGCTAAACCAGCAACGAGCCATATTATAATTTGAGTAATTATATATTTTGGCGTTACATCATCACTTATTATTTGGGGTAATGACATAAAACAAAACATTAATGTGCCATAAATAAGTCCCATTTTTAACCAAGAGGTGCTCTTAGCGGTTATTGGCTCTATATCTTTATTTTTGATATATTGATTGATTTTAAAGCGACGCCACTTGGATTCTAAAGGGCGACGAAACCAAGCCCAAATAGGAAAAGTAACTGCTAATAAAATAAGACTAGTCAGGTTCCAAAGGCACGGAATAATGTTTTCACATTTTGGGCATAATAAACCAAACCAATTTTTAAATGATCCTTGTTTGGCCCACAATGAATTATTGTGAATAGCATTACAATGAGGGCAAGGAACATATTGCCTTTCCATTAAGGGAACATCGCTAGTTTTATCTATCAAAGTGATTTTTGGTATACGCTGACCAAGAATGAGTTCATTAAAAGCCAAGCCCGGATTTAATACCCAATGTATTAACATTGGATGAGGTAATTTCCATACTTTATATTTGTTTTTATCAAAGTCCAATTAAGGTTTCTCCATATTATCGAAATGTAAATGCCTGATTAAAGGGCTAAAAGTAGTAGGCTAAAATAAGCGACGTAGGAGTAACAAAATTGCTGTTAGTCCTAGTTTATTTGCATGTTATATCTAAACCTGTGTAGCGAAACCGAACCAAACTTTAGCAGTCCCGCTTCTTAGGTGACTTACACACTAGACTCTAATTTAGCTTGTTCAGCGCACCTAACCTTAGCTTCAGCTTTTGTTTTACCACCCATACAAAAATCTAAACGAATAAGCTTTTCTTCAGCCAAGTTAGGCTCATCTGAAATATTTTTCCATTCCCAACTTTTTATAACCTTTTTTACTGGTTTATAAATAACTTTCTTTGATTTTTAGCTAATTAATTCAACATTATCTGTTTTACCGTTTTCATCTACAGTGACTTTAAATACACCACAACCAGCAATGCCTTTCATTGCAAGTTTTATAGGATATCTGGGGGTGAACTGGTTAGCTCTGATCCATTGCGCGTCTGCTTTTTCTGACTTGATATGAGTTAGTTTTACATCAGTGTGATTTGCATTAGCACCAGTTGCAATTACGATTGACAAAATTGACATTGACTTTATTATTTGAGATTTCATCTAAACCTTCCTTAGTTCACCTGACTTCTCATTAATAGGCGAGAAGTTGTTGGCTAAAATTTGAAGCTAAGCGGAATCAAGCCAATTGTTACGAGTCCTGATTGAGCAGCTGATTATATACCGCTTTGCTCTATTTTTGTTTGTAGTAATGTCATACGGGCACTTAACTTTTTAAACGCCAACTGAGAATAAAAGTAATGTAGAAAGAATGCTACAAAACCAGAGGCTCCAAATGCTATTAATGGTTCAGTATAAAATAATAATACTGAAATTATTGCCGCAAGTAATAAACAAAGAATTGAGAAATGACCTGAGCCATACATTTTCTTATTTTTATTATCCAATAGATTTATATGTTCATCTAAATTCACTTATCCAAACCTCCGTGGCTTATAATGCCCATTTAAGGGGCTGATAATAGTAGGCTAAAATTTGAAACTAAGAGGAAAAAGCCAACTGGTCATAGACCTTGTTGACTTGTTTGTTATGTTTGTGATTAGGAGCCAATTTTTTCTTTAAATACGGGGTTAATAATTTAAGCCATATTTTTGATAATCTTTCATAATCTTCAATGCATATTTCAGCTTTTTCCTCCGAAAAACCAGCATCCTTTTTTAATATTGAGTATTTTTGAGCATCGCTTCCATAGACATAACACAAGGTACTATAGAATCGTTGGATATCAAGACTGTGCTCACCCCAAAAGTCTTCCTCCCCTAACACTTCTATATCTTTATTTTCTAGTTCAAATAAATCGGCTGCACTTATTGCTATTTCAGCACCATTTTCAAAATACTCAATTAATAAAACACTTGCCAGTCCGTCTGCTGCATCTTCTTCCTTTCCTATTACTGGAATTTTATAGGTATAAATTAGAGCATGAGCAAACTCATGAAATAAAGTATGCATGATGGCATCCATAGTTGCATCAATTATACTGACACCTGTTTCTGAGTAATTGTCCTTTTTAAAGCGATTCCTTACTTCGCGAACAAAATCATAAGGAATTAAAACTTCGTTTTTAGCTGGATCATATAGAGGACCATCTTGGGATCCAAACTTGAAAAACAAAGTATTTGATAGCTGATATTTTTCATTAATAAATCCAGCTACATTCTCTACAGCGCCTGATATCCTAATCTCCTTTTCTATCGCAGCATCATACTTGTTAAGCGGCTTCTCATAGATGACACGAACATCGTTTTTAGCAAACGCCAAAGGAGTATTAAAAAGGAAAAAAAGAGTGATCATTAGTGTTTTCTTTAAATACATAAACCCTCATAATTTCGTAGATGACATACTCTTGAAGCATAACGCCCAGATTAAGGGGCTGAAAATAGTTTTCTAAAATGTGAAGCGAAACCGAGAAAACTGTTAGCAGTCCCGTTTGTTAGCTGTTTTTATCGCTGTATCGTAACTCACGCATTCCTATCAACCTTCCAAGTAATACTGATAGACCTATTGTTTTTCGAATTCTCTCAGCCCAAAGGCCACCAATAATATCCATATTCTTACTTACAACACTTTTTAGATTGGCCATAACTCGACTCTTGCGTGAAAACATAACAATTAAGCATTTATCTCTTGTCGAAGTATGAGAGATAAATATCCCGTTGGACTGAGCCGCAGGCACAGTCTATATGGTTTTGAGTCATTACAGTCGTAGGAAGGGGATTATCCATAAATTGAATTTTCAATAGCTTCCTTACTCTATTTTTCTCAACGTTATCAATCCAGTTTACCTTATCAGGCACTTTATTCAAGACAAACGAAGCCTCCACTCTCGCTTCTTTTTGCACATAATTAACAGTTTATACCGCTAAACTAGATTGTTCGAAACCGTACTAACTGTTTTTTCGGAAATGTAATTCCCATCAAGACCATACCATTATGATGGCAACTGGGGCATTCAGGCGCTATCTCATCGTTTCCCTCAAGTGTGATAACCTCTTTGAGTTTATCAATCTCTTTATCTAGCCTGAGAACTGGATGGTGAGTGTTTGATGTTTAAATAAAAAACAATGACGTACGGTTTGTTTATCTATGTTTTAACGCACCACTTGGGATCAGACAGTGTAAATCAATAACATCAATAACATCAATAATATCAATGGATTGATGTTCTAGTGGGGAGGATTTGGTTATTACTCATAAATTTCAGTAATAACCAAAGTAAGTCATTAGAAAATATATGGCAGAAACTTTTAAGGTACTATTTTTTAGTAGCCAAGTATTAAGGTTAAAAGTCAGTTATTTCAGCTTTAGTACTTTTAGTATTAACTTTTCTACTCTCACTAAAGGGATGATGAAGCCAATTTTTCCCTTTCATCATACCAATATAAGGAGACTTGAGGTTAATGGGCTTGGTGGTGCGAATGGTTGCCCTGATGTAAAACCTGAGTCTTTTGGGTGATGGAGAAGCCTTGATTTATCATCGCTGCCAAGAAAGGTATAGATTCATTATCACCAATATCAGCATAATCAGTGCTTTGATAATTATCATACTCATCAAAAAGTGATGTAATTATTTCAGTGTCTGCTTGATAGTTAGTTAATGCCCACTGACGCGTTTGCTTTCCTCTTGTTATTTCGAAAAACTTTATCAATTGAAGTTTAGGTAACCACACCAATTGATACGCAGATTTTTTAGTGTTTAATACATAGTGTTGTTCTAGTTGGCAACCTGATTTTTTTTGTTCAACAAGCGTCATGGCATTGATATCAGGCGTAGTCACTAGTTGAAAAATATTGTGCCACCTTGGTTGATATCCCAGTTCCTGTGGTTGATATTCAATGACATGCTGGTATTGTTTGAAGGCTCTATTTAAAGATAAACGGTTAGCTTTGTACGACCAAATATCATAAACACCTTGATTAACATCTCTTTGCAGCACTCTATTGCTATTACGGTGCAATTCAAATAACTGTGTAGGTGATTTTTTTACTTTGGTGCTATTAGATACTTGTTGGTTGAAATCATAATAGGCGCTGAGTAATTCCGGTGATATTTTACATTCCTTAGCGGTACTACTTAGCGATACGGTTAGCATTAATAAATATATAATTTTCATAATAAAGTCATTTGTGTCAGTAAGGTGATTTGATTCGTGAGAAATAAACAGATTGAATTAAGATAAAGGAAGTTGTTTATATTGCATTAAATACTGCAACTTCCTTATTTCTTATTTCTTATTTCTTATTTCTTATTTTCCAACTCTTAGTTCATAATTTTTAGCATGATAATTAGTTTGTTAATCCATTGCCTTTTCAGCTTTTATTACTAGGTCAGCGGCATAATCCATTACATGGAAAATAATGCTTTGCTCATTTGTACCAGCAATTAAATGTGCGCCAGGGCCCATAGCATGAATACCAACATCTTCACCTGCGTGAGTTTCAGATCCTCTAGGCACTAACGCCTCTTGATGAAAGCCCGATGAATTAGTATCAACCATAGTTAGGTCTTGACGACCAGTTATTGCATCACCGTTATAACTGGTATCTGCATTGGTTTCAGTACCTAAATTTCTAAAGCCTTTACCGTTGGTATAACCCAATGTTGTATAAGGCATACCATCCTTGGCAAGGCTTGGCTCAATTTCTCCTACGTTGACTACCTTACCTAAAATTGGATTACCACGTTTTGGATAACCAGCCATGGTAAATACATGGCTGTGGTCGGCCGTAACAATAATTAACGTTTCTTCTGGGTCGGTAGCGTCAACCGCTGCTTGAACTGCATCAGCAAAAGCAATAGTGTCCGTTAATGCACCATGAGCACTGCCTGCATGATGGCCATGATCTATTCGGCCAGCTTCCACCATTAAGAAAAATCCACCGTCATTGTTATCAAGAATATCAATCGCTTTATTAGTCATTTCACGTAATGATGGCTCACCTGAAATATCGTTCTTTCGGTCGGCTTCATATCGCATATGAGATTCATTAAATAAGCCGAATAAATGTGATGTAGTATCGGTATTAATGGCATCAAAACCTGCTTGGTCGATAACAAAACTGCCTGCGGGGTATTTTGTTTTCCATTCCGCGGTTAAGTCTCGGCCATCCGTTCTATCACCTTCAACAGCGCTAGTTGCATCTGCGGTATTATACGCAGCGTCTTTTGGTAAAAAATGACGTCGTCCGCCACCTAAAACAACTTCAATACCATCAATGTCTGTGCCAGCAAAGCGTGCCTCTAAATCACTCTCAAAGTTGATAAGCTGCGAGGCGATGTCAACACAACCTGCCGTAATAGCATCAGCAGGCATGTCTGAAATGTCTTCCCAGTTTCTATCCGACGATTTAGCATAGGTTGCAGCTGGCGTTGCATGAGTAATACGCGCGGTAGAAATTATACCCGTTGATTTTCCCGCAATTTCTGCCAATTCTAATGCGGTAACTAATTCATTACCTGTGACTGTAGAGCAATCACCACGGCTAATGGCTTCAGTAACACCTATAACACCAACATCGGTTTTTACTCCTGACATCATCGCTGTCATTGTACCGGCTGAATCAGGTGTTTGTGCATCAACATTATAAGTTTTGGCAAAGCCAGAGTAGGGGAATTTATCAAAGCTTAGTTGGTGCTCTTCGCCCAATTTACCTAGCTGTTGACCCGCTAAAATACGGGCGGCAGTAACGGTTGATATGCCCATACCATCACCGACAAATAAAATGACATTTTTTGCTTTACCGCGAACGTTGACCATGGATTTATGATTTAACGCTGCCTGCTCTAAAGTGCTCTGTCCTTGTTCATACCAAAGGTTATTTGTGGTTGGAGTTAACGCAGTACCCTGCATTTTTGTTAGTGTTGTCTTACAAATATACTCAGTCGCATTAATTTCATTTGCCTCTAGAGCACCTGAATTATCACTATCTAAACCTGAATCTATTTGAACACCACCGTTAAGGCATTGTTCATTACCTACACTGACTAACGTTTGCTTAATTAAACTGTTTGTTCCTTGGTTACCATTTTCTCCAGCAGTGCCATCTTCACTAACGCAGCCAGTTAATGCGGTTAACATGGCTAATGAGAGTAAACTTAATGCTTTGTTGAATGTTTTCATTGTTAATTCCTTTCTATTAGCGAGTTATTTAGCAATTAAGCCAAGTGATTGATTGATGATATGAAAAATAACACTCTGTTCAATAACACCTTGTGCTAAATGAGCACCAGGACCTGAGGCATGTAAACTGATGTCTTCGCCAGCATGAGTTTCTGAACCAAGTGGTATTGTTGCTTCTTGATGAAAGCCTGTTGAGGTGGTATCAATCATTGTTAAGTCTTGACGTCCTGCAACGGCATCATCGTTATAGGAGAGGTCAGCATTAGTTTCATTGATTAGGTTTCTAAAGCCCTTACCGTTGGTATAACCTACGGTGGTATAAGGCATTGAATCGTCTGCTAATGCAGGCTCTGTTTCACCCACATTAACAACTTTGCCTAAAATAGGGTTACCACGTTTCGGATAACCAGCAATAGTGAAAACATGGCTGTGATCAGCAGTCACTAAAATTAAGGTTTCTTCGGGGGTGGTACTATTAATGGCAGCTTGTACCGCATTAGAAAACTCTACGGTATCGGTTAAGGCGTTGTAAGCAGAGCCAGCATGGTGGCCATGATCTATACGGCCAGACTCAACAACAAGAAAATAACCTTTGTCATTATTGTCTAAAATATCAATGGCTTTACTGGTTAACTCGGTAAGTGAAGGCTCACCTGCAATATCATTTTTTCGGTCTGCTTCATATTGCATATGTGATTCATTAAAAAGACCTAAGACACGTTCCGTGCTATTGGCGTCAATAGTGTCAAAACCTGCTTGGTCTATGACATATTTACCGTTTTGATATTGCGCTTGCCATTTAGCTGTAAGGTCAACACCATCAGTACGATCACCTTCAATTGCACTGCTAGCGTCAGCACTGTTGTAGCTTTCATCTTTTGGCAGAAAGTGTCTACGACCACCACCAAAAGCAACTTCAATACCATCGATATCAACACCAGGAAAACGCTTTTCTACACTTTTTTCAAAATCAATTAGCTGGCTGGCTATATCAATACAGCCTGCAGCAACTGCTTCTTCAGGCATATCTGATACATCTTCCCAGTTACGATCGGCTGATTTTGCATAGGTGGCGGCGGGGGTTGCATGAGTTATGCGTGCGGTTGATATAATACCTGTTGAAAGACCTTTAATTTCAGCCGCTTCTAGTGAAGTGACTAATTCATTACCGGCAACCGTTGAGCAGTCACCACGAGCTATGTCTTCATCAACACCTATAACACCAACATCTGTTTTTACCCCAGACATCATTGCGGTCATTGTGCCTGCAGAGTCAGGCGTTTGTGCATCTACATTGTATGTTTTAACTTGAGCGGAATAAGGAAATGTCTCAAAGCTCAAATAACCTTCTTCACCTGACTTCCCTTCGTTTTGTCCCGCTAATATTCGTGCTGCAGTTAACGTAGATAACCCCATGCCGTCACCAACAAATAAAATGACATTTTTTGCTTTATTGCGTGTTGTTAGCTTAGTTTTAGCAATAACGGCCTGCTGGCCATCAATAAACCACTGACTTTCTTTTTGTACATTGGGTAAAATCCCGGCATCAGCGATACCGGTGAGTAAAAGTGATGATAAAGCTGAAAGTGAAACCCACATTGAGTTCATAATTATTCCTTTGGTTACTTATTAAAATAAAGGTTAATAGTTAAGGTTATTTATTTAGACAAAAGTGCTGTTAATGCAAATGCATTAACATGGCGGGTATGCTAGTTACAAAAAATGACAGTTTGGTAAACTAAATATGAACGACGCGTGAAGGATTTATAACGTAAATGTGACAAGCTATATGAAGCAGTAAGAAAATAGACTGTGTACATGGCCAGTATGGGAATGAGTAGGTGCATTACATACGGTAACAACTTAGTCTTGCTATTAAGGCTAAATTACGAGATAAATATTGCTTGTATATAATGTTATATATAGCTTTTTCATGTTATTTCCATGTATTAGCTACAATATGACTACAACGAATGAGAGAGTAGAATTTAGGTGTTAGCAGATATTTTAGTAGGGCCGATTTTACGTCGATTAACATCTAAGCAATTAGTGTTGTGGTGGCTTAGTCCGGCTAAGTGTCAGGGGGAGTTACGCTGTTATTTTGCTGATAATGAAACCGCTATTTGCACTGCGCCACTCGATGAAAGTAATTTAAAAACCTTTTGTGTTGGTGATAAAGCGGTTGTTCACTTACTAGATCTAAGCATTAACTTACCTGTAGATACCTATATTGAATATGACCTGCAGTTATTAAACTGCCAGTATTCAGCTGATAGCGCCTCTACAGGGAGTTGCGCTGTTCTCTCTGAGGTTATTCCTCACTTAGCATTCTCGGGTAAAGCCAGACCTTCGTTTATTATTCAAGAAAACATTAATAATTTATTACATGGCTCATGCCGAAACCCCCATCATGCAAGTCAAGATGGCTTATTAGCTGGCGAAGCTTTGCTTGAAAAAAACTTAGAGGATATCGACAAAAGGCCCGCATTATTAATGATGTCTGGCGATCAAATTTATGCGGATCATGTAGCTGGTGTTACTCTGCACGCAATTCATCAAGTTATCACTTTACTCGGTTTATATGATGAAAGTTTTACCGATAATCATTTAGCTGAGCTGGGAATTACTTGCGGAAATGAGCTTTATCAGTGCAGTGAACAATATTTTCAGCGAGAGTTATTGTTACCTAAGAGTAGCGCTTCTGCGTCTTGGTTTAACTCCCTCCTTTGTAAATCAAATAAACAACAAGCAATATTTACTTCCACGTATGCTCACAATCATGTGATAACTTTTGCTGAAAATATGGCGATGTACTTTTTAGTATGGTCACCTACGTTATGGCAACACGTGGAGCTAGAGGGATTTGAGGTACCAGTTAAATATCAAGCAGTTCACCAACAAGAGTTAATGGCAATTAAAGACTTTATTAAGGGGTTGGATAAAGTTCAGCGCTTATTGGCTCATATACCCACTTATATGATCTTTGATGATCATGATGTTACCGATGATTGGAATCTAACTGCTGCGTGGGAACAAGCCGCTTATCAGGACCCATTGGCAAAACGTATTATTGGTAATAGTCTTTTTGCTTATTGGTTATGCCAAGGTTGGGGCAATGATCCTAAACAATTTGAAGGTGACTTTTGGCGAAAAGGTAATGCTTATCAGCAGGGGAGTTTGCAGAATCAAAGTGAGCGACAAGACGAGTTTATTGACTATTTATTAAAGTTCTCCCATTGGCAATACACCCTTGATAGCCAACCAAAGTTGGTGGTGCTTGATAGTAGAACTCGACGTTGGCGATCGGAACATGCTTTGGATGAGCCATCAGGGTTAATGGATTGGGAAGCCTTGTGTGAATTACAACAAGAGTTAATTGGTCATGAGGCCATATTACTGGTATCACCCGCACCTATTTTTGGGGTGAAAGTTATTGAAACTATTCAGCGTATTGTCACATTAGCAGGTCAGCCATTAGCGGTCGATGCTGAAAACTGGATGGCGCACCCTGGCGCGGCAAGTACCTTGTTAAATATTTTTAAGCATCCTAAAACACCACAACACTTTGTTATTCTTTCCGGAGATGTGCATTACTCTTTTGTTTATGACGTAGAGTTAAGATTTCGTCATCATTCCCCCCATATTTGGCAAATTACTTCTAGCGGTATTAAAAATCAATTTCCCCAGCCATTGATTGGTGTGTTTGACCGGTTGAATCGTTGGCTTTATGGACCTTATTCGCCTTTGAATTTTTTTACTAAGCGCCGTTCTATGCGTATTAAAGGGCGTAAGTTAATGATTGGCACAGATGAAGAAATCAGAAGTAAAACAGAGGCACAAAAGCTAAAACTAGGTCATCAACGGCTGCAGCCTAAAAGTGGTTTAGGCTACTTAGATCTAAATGATGATGGCTCACCGAGAGTGATTGCTGATTTGCATGTTGATGGCACTAAAACGGTATTTGTAGAGAGTAGCGAAGAGTTACTACCTTAATATTTTATGGTCGCTATAAGGGAGAGGCGCCAGTAATATTATCCAAAATAATGGCAGCACTTTAGCTTTAGCGCTAAGTGAGCAGGTTTTGCTCCCCAAGCCTGTATTTTAAAGTGCTGGCGTGATCTTAGCTGTCTTATAGTCTTATATCTCTTAACCTTACTTGCTTGAAATTACTTATTTTTAGGTACGAAGGTACTGGCTAAATCTGCTATTTCATCAACACTTTTTGCTAGCTCTTGCATTTGTTCAGCGACACTATCGGTTTGTTGCCAAGTAGACTCAGTATTTTGGGCAATATCAGTTAAGTGACTGTTTATTTCATGTGATACGCAAGATTGTTCTTCGGCGGCTGTGGCAATTTGAGTTGCAGCTTGATTAATATTTTGCATTTTTTCTACAACGAGATCAATTTGTTGGTGGGAAGCTTGGGCACTATTTACACAAAATTGCGCTTCATCTTTGTTTTTATTCATCAAGCTAACCCATTGATCTATCGTGTTAAGCATAATAGTTAACCGTTGATGAATTTTTTCTGCTGATTCTTGCGTACGTGATGACAAATTACGGACTTCATCGGCTACCACGGCAAACCCACGGCCGTGTTCTCCAGCACGTGCCGCTTCAATAGCAGCATTTAATGCTAATAAATTAGTTTGATCGGCAATTGATTGAATATCTTCCATCAACTCACCAACGTTATTAGCTGATTGCGTCAAGCTATCTGCAGAGCTAGAAGCACTTTCAACCGCTTGCGCTAAGTGACCTATTTTGTCACTAGTTTCATAAATGCTTTGCTGTGACTGCTCGCAGTGTTCAAAAGTGACTTCTAATTCACTGGCAACATTTACCGTATTTTGGGCGATATCTTGTGTAGATTCTTGCATCTGACTCATAGCGGTACTAAGTTGCTCTAAATCATTTTTTTGCTGTGCTAAAGTGCTGCGAGTATCAGTTAAGCCTTGAGTCACTTTGGCCATAACCGCTTTTATCGGTTTAGCAGCATCGAGTGTCCGTTCAATAATGGCTTTAATTTTGGTTTTTAATAATGAGAAGTTAAAGTCAAAAACGCTGGCACTGCCTTTACCAAAATAGACCTTGCGAGAAACTGAATCGAATATACTTTGCATGCGTTGGGCACGCATGGCTGTAGGGATTATATCTGACCAAAAAATGATAATGGGTGTCACAGCACTAAGGCCAGCAATAACTGAGGCAAGCAGACCGAGCTGAGTGAAAATATAACCTTGCGCTAATATGGTGAGTAAAACTAAAAAAGCAAATTTATGGTTTTTGGTAAACTCAAAGGTTACCCAGTTATTTTGTTTATTAAGTGCTTGATATATGTTTTCGGCATTGCGTGTAAGTTGATGGTTAGCAATGGTACTGATGCATTGAAAGCCTATTACTTTGTTATGGCTATATTGTGGTGTTATAAAGACATCAAGCCAAACACTCTTACCGGTTTTACTTTTAAGTCGTAATAAGCCTTGCCATGAGAAACCTTTTGAAAGTGTGGCTGATAATTCATCGAGCACAATTTTCGGCATTTGTTGATGTGTCAAACTTCGGGTATCAGTATTAAGCAGTTCACTTTCTTGATAGCCAGTAGTTTGGCAGTATGCTTGATTAACATAGGTATAGTTACCTTTTAAATCAGTAACAGAAATTAATTGTTTCATAGTAGATGACATAGACTTCACAACATAAAAGTGAGTAGGTGATAACAGCTGGATTAGTCCAGTTGTTATCAATAGTAGCAATAAAAAAAATTATCAGCTTTGATCTATATCGGCAATAAGGAGCGAACTTTAGTGATTTTTAATAAATTTCTTTAAATAAATAAATTATTATCACTTTACTAATTAAGTAATCTTTACAAAGTGTTAGCTTTTTCTAGTTTGATTAACTCATTAAGTAATTGTTTCAGTAGTTCACCACCTAATTGGTTGCTATCTAAACCGTTTTCTTTACCAATACTGTTTAGGTTTATATTTTGAAAATGTTTTGTCAGCTCTTTATTGTCTTTGAACATGGTTAATGTCAATTCATCAATCACGACTGAAGTAACCTTTACCCGTGTTTGTGCTTTACCGAGCAGGCGCTTTTTCTGTTTTGCTTCATTAGAGGCTATGACAGCTTCATTAATTTCTATGTTTTGTACTTTTGAACTATTACCTGACGATTCCAAAGCTAATTTTTCACTGCGTTCGGGGTACTTATTCGCATACAGCTTTGCACTTATTTTAGGGTATAAAGCAGGGTAGTCTATGGCTAATCTAGTACTAATGTTATTAAACAAACTCTCTAAATTATTTTTACCGTCTTGGGTTGTTTGTGACCAAACCTGTATTTTATTAAAACGAATTTCTTGCACATTCACTAGCGTGGTAGTTTTTTTCTGTATGCTTGGAGCGTCAAGTTGTTGAGTCGGAGTAGCAGCTAGTTGCACGGTAATTTTATCAACCTTAAATAACAGAGGTTGCTTTAAGCCATCAATATTAGACAAAGAAAAGTCAGTTAGTTGAGTAATGCCAGTTGCATTAGAGAAATCGGCACTGACTAGCTGTGATTTTTGACCACTATAATAGTGACTTTGTAATAACACTTGGCTTTTAAGGTAATCATTTAATGAGCCATTGGCTAAGTACCACAACATAGTGCTGAAAAATATTAATAAGGAAAATGCGAGTACGGCTAGTTTATTCAAGTGTATTTCTCTTTTACGTTAATTTGCGTTAAGTGGTTAATATTTTAAGCTAAGTTACTGGTTAGGTAAATGTTATTAAAAGGCCTATAGGTTATAGTAATTGTGTGCAATTATGCGTCCAAATGTACTTTTATCATACCATTAACATGTTTTAGAGAACTTTATGTCAAATAAGTCTGTATCTACAGCAACTTCTAATACTTCGGCTTTCACACGTCGTTTACCTTTATTCATTATACTTGCCATTCTTCTGGCATTAATTACTTATTTGCAATGGCCTGAAGCTAGGCAAGAAAAAAGTACATTCAAACGTGTAGTTTCAGTGAAAATGGTACCAGTAGTATTGGCTGAATTTATTGAAAGTGTTGAAGCTGTGGGTACTGCGCGTGCTAACGAACAGGTGGTGATCACGAGTAAGTATTCGGATCTTGTTGATGAAGTGTACTTTGATGATGGACAAAAAGTAAATAAAGGTGCTGTGTTGGTTAAACTAAATAATCAACAAGAGCTGGCTAAAGTTAATGAATTAAAGGCAAATTTATCCGAGTCAAAAGCCCATTTGAAACGATTGTCAGAGTTATTGGTAAGCCGCGCCACTTCTAAATCTATTGTTGAGCAGCAAGAAGCTAAAACTAAGGCAATTGAAGCCCAATTAGTGAGTGCAAAAGCTAAGTTAAACAACTTAACTATTCGAGCGCCATTTTCGGGGGTGCTTGGTTTTCGTGAAGTAAGTAAAGGTGCTTATATTGACTCAGGTAGTGCAATCACTAGCTTAGATGATATCAGTGTTATTAAGGTAGATTTTCATTTACCTGAACGTTTAATAACGCATATTCATGTTGGTCAAAAAGTTAGTGCTGGCAATACCGCTTATCGAGATAGAAAGTTTGTTGGTAAAATTACCGCTATTGATAGCCGAATCGATTCAAGCACTCGTAGCATTAAAGTTCGCGCAATTATTAATAATAAAGCGTTAAAGCTACACCCAGGCATGTTACTTAATATCAGTGTTTTACTACAAGTCGAAAATATCCTGCAATTACCAGAAAGTAGCATTATTCCAATTGAAAATGAACATTATGTCTTTCTTGAAGAGGCAGGTAAGGCGGTTCGAAAATCAATAAAAATTGGTCGCCGTCATCCTGGTGTTGTCGAAGTTTTATCAGGGTTAGTTGAAGGTGAGAAAGTTGTTGTTGAAGGTGCATTAAAGCTACGTGATGGCTCTGAGGTAAGTGTTATTGGTCAAAAAGATGAAGAGGTAGCAAAAGCTGAATTAAAGGCAGCACCGGTTGAAAAAGGGAGCAAGCACTAGTGATTTTATCTGACTTATCAGTAAAAAGACCAGTTTTTGCTACAGTAATAAACTTGCTGATTATTACTTTTGGTATTGTTGCTTTCTTGATGTTGCCTCTAAGAGAGTATCCAGATATTGACCCTCCTATTGTAAATATTAGTACTAATTATCCTGGGGCTTCTGCCGCCATTGTTGAAACTAAAATCACCCAGTTACTTGAAGACCGAATTAGTGGTGTTGAAGGCGTTAAGACCATTAACTCAAACAGTAGGGTTGGCCGCTCAAGTATTACCATTGAGTTTAATTTAGACCGAGATATTGATGCAGCGACTAACGATGTGCGCGATAGAATCTCAAGAGCGTTGAATAATTTACCAGAGCAGGCTGAGCCGCCTGAAGTGTCTAAAGCCAATGATGATGAAAATGTTATTGTGTGGTTTGTATTGCAAAGTGAAACCATGAGCACCTTAGAGCTAACTGATTACGCTAATCGATATATTGTTGATCGTTTTGCCGTAGTGGATGGCGTTGCGCGTGTACAAGTGGGAGGAGGTCGTACTTATGCAATGAAAATACGCCTTAATCGTGTATCAATGGCTGCTCGTAACATTACCGTGCAAGATATTGAGAGTACACTTCGTGATGAGAATGTTGAGCTACCTGCAGGTCGTATTGAGTCAATTGATAGAGATTTTTCTATTCGTGTAGAGCGTAGTTATTTATCAGAGCAAGACTTTGCCAATATGGTTATTAGTCATTCACAAAGCAATACAGAAGGAAGTGCTAACGGCAGCTCTCAAAATAACGCACAAAGTAAATCGGTAGTGCGTTTAGGTGACGTGGCAGAAGTTTTCATTGGTGCCCAAGATGATGAGAACATGTTCCGTGGTAATGGTAAAAATATGGTTGGCTTGGGTGTTATTAAACAGTCTAAAGCTAATACTTTAGATGTAGTGAAATCTGCTAGAAAAGAGATGGTAACCATCCGTAGTTCTTTGCCAATAGGAACAACTATAACCAATAGCTACGATAGCTCTGTGTTTATTCAAGGCTCAATTGATGAGGTCTATAACACCTTAATTATTGCCATGTTAATGGTAGTTTTAGTTATCTTTTTATTTTTAGGTAATGTTCGCGCTACGCTCATTCCTGCGGTTACTGTACCTGTGGCTTTAATCGGCTCAATGATGGCATTATCTTGGTTTGGCTTTTCTATAAACTTATTAACCTTGTTAGCTTTGGTGCTAGCAATAGGTTTAGTGGTAGATGATGCTATTGTTGTATTAGAAAATATCTACCGCCGTATCGAAAATGGTCAACCCCCCTTAATGGCAGCATATGAAGGCGGCAGGGAAGTGGCTTTTGCGGTCATTGCCACTACTTTAGTGCTGGTTGCTGTCTTTGTTCCGTTAGTGTTTTTATCGGGAAATATGGGGCGGTTATTTACTGAGTTTGCTATTGCCATTGCTGCAGCTGTTGTATTTTCAAGTTTGACAGCTTTGTCATTAACACCAATGTTGTGTTCAAAAATGTTGAAACACAAGGAGCGAAGCTCTTCTTTTGGTCAAAAACTTGATCATGCTTTCTCCCGTTTTGAAGCCGCTTATGGTCGAGCATTAAAAAATAGCATTCAGCAGCCATTGCTAATTATCTTAGTGCTTGCATTATCATTAGCGGCGGTATTTTTATTGTTTAATAAACTACCTGCTGAATACACACCAAAAGAAGATCGCGGTAACTTTTTCTTAATTATGCAAGGTGCTGAAGGGGCAAGTCATGAAAGTAATGTTAAAAATATGCATAAAATTGAAGAAAAACTTTTAGGCTACCAAGAGCAAGGTGAATTAGACCGCGTACTAGTACGTGTGCCCGGTTTTGGTGGTACTGGTGGTATTGCAATTGTTGGTTTACCACAGTGGGATAAACGTAGTATTGATACGTTTAGTTTTATTAATAAAATTAACGGTGATGTGCAAAGTGTTACTGATGTTCGTGCATTTGCTATTATGCGTCGTGGTATTGGTGGCGGTGGTGGCAGTAATGCCCCTGTTTCTTTTGTGCTGCAAGGTAATACTTTTGCGGAATTAGCACAGTGGCGAGATATATTAATCACAGAAGCTCAAAAGAATCCTAACCTATCGAACATTAATAGTGATTACCAAGAAACTTACCCGCAGTTGCTTGTACAAATAGACAGAGAACGGGCATATGATTTGGGTGTACCTGTTGGAGATATTGCCGAAACGTTAGAGACTATGTTGGGACAACGTCGGGTGACTACCTTCGTTGATCGGGGGGAAGAATATGATGTGATAGTTGAGGGTGACGAAAAGCAATTTCAAAGCCCCGCAGATATAGATAACCTTTATGTACGCTCACGTACTACCGATAAATTGATTCCACTATCTAACTTATTGAACATTGGTGAAAATGCTACTTCATCAAAACTGAACCGTTATAACCGATTACGTAGTATTACCATTACAGCAAACCTAGCTGATGGTTACGCCTTGGGTGAAGCACTCGACTTCTTAGTTGATGTCACTAAAAATAAATTACCAGAGCATGTGCAAATTGACTATAAAGGTGAGTCTCTCTTGTTAAAAGAGTCGGGCAGTTCCATCTTGTTTGTGTTTTTATTAGCTTTGTTAATTACTTACTTAGTATTAGCTGCGCAGTTTGAAAGCTTTATTCACCCATTTGTAATCTTACTTACGGTACCGCTTGCGCTTGTTGGTGCACTTGCTGGGCTTGAGTTGATGGGGATGAGCTTAAACATTTACAGTCAAATAGGTATTGTTATGCTCATTGGCTTAGCGGCAAAAAATGGGATTTTAATTGTTGAGTTTGCAAACCAATTACGTGATAAAGGCATAGCTTTTGAGGAGGCGTTAATTAGTGCTTCACAACAAAGATTACGTCCTATAGTTATGACTACGTTCACGACAGTGACCAGCGCTATTCCGTTAGTATTAGCGGTTGGGCCCGGCGCAGAAAGTCGTATGGTGATAGGTGTGGTTATTTTTGCGGGTGTGTCACTAGCAAGTGTCTTTACTTTATTCATTGTGCCAGGTGCTTATTACTGGTTATGTCGTAATACCGGATCACCACAAGCAATTTCTGATGAAATAGATCAGCTTGAGCAAGGCAGTAATTATTAGTTCTAATAACAATTAACAATTAACAATTAAACAAAAAGCCCTAGTAGATAATAATCTCTAGGGCTTTTGTTTTTTGTTTACTTATACCTGTTTCAATAAGTTATTGCTTCACTTGTACTGTTCAAAAAAAGCCCAGTCCTTCGTTGCTTTTAATCCCAATAGCCGGCTATTGCTCAATCAAGCGCCTTGCCCTTAAGTATTTTTCCTACGCAGAACAAGATCACAAACTCAATGAAAACGGTATTATTGTTTATATATTAATGACGCTTAATCAGGTCTAATCGGCTGCTGATTCGCTCAACTCTTTTATTTTTGTTTTAGAAAACCAGCTATATAAAACGGGTAAAACAAATAATGTTAATAGTGTCGCGGTTACTAAACCACCGACAATAACACTGGCAAGAGGGCGTTGAATTTCAGCGCCGACACCGTTTGACATCAACATAGGTATTAAACCAAGAGCTGAAGTAATCGCTGTCATCAATACAGGACGTAAACGCGATATAGCTCCATCAAATACTGCTTTGGACGTATCAACACCTTCTTTTACCAATTGATTAATGCTTTCCACCATCACCACACCATTGAGTACAGCGACACCAAATAAGGTGATAAAGCCAACCGAGCTAGGTACTGATAAATATTGCCCTGAAATATATAGCGAGAAAATACCGCCAATGATAGCTAAAGGCACATTGACTAGAATCAGCATGGCTTGACCAACAGAGCCAAAAGCAAAATAAAGTAGTAAGGCAATTAATGCTAACGATAGTGGTACTACCACGGCAAGTCGTTGTTGGGCACGTTGTTGATTTTCAAATTGACCACCAATGACGACAGAGTAACCCGCAGGTAAATCCACTTCGGTGTCAATTGTCTTGCGAATATCTGCCACTACGCTGCCCATATCTCGGCCTTGCACATTGGCTTGAATCACAACACGTCGCTGTACGTCATCTCGGCGCACTTGCGGTGGACCTGACTCAAAACTAACCGTGGCAATATCACCTAAACGTACCCAAGCACCGGTCGGTGATTGTATTCTGATATCAGCGATGGCTTCTTGGTTATCGCGATATTTTTCTTCAATACGTACATAGATATCGTATCGTTCATTACCATTAATAATTTGACCTGCGCTAACACCACCAATGCCATCTTTAACCACTTCCATGACATCACCAACAGATAAACCATAGCGAGACAGTTGTTGTCTTTTAGGTTTTATTACCAATTGAGCTTCGCCGGCAATTTGCTCTAGAGCAACATCTCTAGCACCATCAACTCTCTTGATAGCGGCTTCAATTTCTTGACCTTTTTGAGCTAATATCTCTAGCTCTGGGCCAAAGAGTTTAATGGCAAGTTGCGCCTTTACTCCGGAAAGCAATTCATCAACACGTGTTGCGATGGGTTGTGAAAAGTTAAGTAATAAACCTGGGAATTGCTCAAGTTGTGTCTCCATTAATGCTTGTAACTCAAAACGATTACTGGCACTTGTCCATTGTGATACGGGTTTTAAACCAATATATATCTCAATATTGTTAACTGGCTCAGGGTCACCGCCTATTTCAGCACGGCCAATGCGACTTAAGGTGTATTCTACTTCAGGAAACTTCATTAACTTCTCTTCAAGAATGGGCGCAACTGACAACGCAGTTTCCAAGCTTGATGATGGTGCTAACGTTGCTCTAAGGTTAATCGTGCCTTCTTCAAGCTCAGGTACAAACTCCGTGCCTATTTGTGGTACTAAAGAGCCGGCAGAAACCAGTAAAATGACGGCGGTAGCAATTACTATTTTAGTATGTTTCATTGCTGCTTTTAGTCCTTTACGATAAAGCTTGTCTAATGGTTTTAAAACCAAGCTTTCTCTTTCTTTAACACCATTTTTAAACATAAAAGTAGCTAAGGCAGGTACGACAAACAACGCAACTAAAATAGCTGAAATGACCGCTAAAATAATACTAATCGCCATTGGTTGAAACAGTTTTGCTTCAACACCCTCAAAACTAAATAATGGTGTAAATACCACTAAGATAATCGAAGCGGCAAAAAATACTGGGCGCGCAACTTCTTTACCTGCTTCTTTTAATCGCAAAGGAATACTATCTTTATCATCAGCGTTATCAGGAATAGCGGCATTTGTATTGGTCGTTTTATCTTGCGATGATTCAACCCTGTTAACATGTTTGAACATGTTTTCAACCATTACCACAGAGCCATCTACCAACATACCAATAGCAACGGCAATGCCACCTAAGGACATTAAGTTAGCAGATAAACCTATCCAAGACATCACCATTAAAGCGATAGCGATAGAAATAGGAATTGAAATTAATACTAGGAATGTTGCACGTAAGTTCATTAAAAATAACGCTAGGACGATTGCAATAAAAATAAACGCTAAGGCGAGTGCTTCAACCACAGTATCAACTGCTTTAGTAATTAAATCTGCTTGGTCGTAGAAGGGTTCAAAACGAACACCTTCAGGTAGTGCTTGGTTGATCATAGGAATACGTGCACTAATACCGTCAATGGTTGCTTTAGTATTTGCCCCCATACGTTTTAAAACAATACCTGAAACCACTTCACCTAAGTTTTCAATGTTACCTTGTGCATCTCTGCGGGTCATAGTAACCGCGCCTTGGCGAATTTCACTGCCTAAAGATACTTTAGCAACATCGTCAATGGTAACGACTGTGCCGTCAACGGTTTTAACAGGGACTTGCCTAATATCAGCTAAGCCTGCTTCGCCGCTATTAAACCAACCGGTGCCGCGTATAACAAGCTGCTCTTGTCCTCGGTTCATGTACCAACCACCAACATTGGCATTGTTATTATCAAGGGCGCTAACAATATCGTTTTGCGTTAATTGATATGACAATAACTTACTTGGTTCAATATTAACTTGATATTGTCTTACATTACCGCCAAATGATAAGACGTCAGTAACGCCATCTACTGGCATAACTAATAGCTTCACAATCCAATCGTTTAAGCTTCTTAAAGTCATAGAGTCGTAACCAGAATCTTTATCAGCGATTAACAAGTACTGAAATACTTGACCCAAGCCTGAGGTGTTAGGACCCATAGCAGGTGTACCGACACCTTGGGGGATTAATTCTTTTGCTGCCTGTAAACGCTCAAATACTAATTGGCGGGCAAAATAAATGTCAGTGCCTTCTTTAAAGACAACGGTCACACCTGATAAGCCTGTTTTAGAAATAGAACGAACTTGCTCGACATCAGGTAATGCATACATTACTGCTTCAATCGGGTAAGTGATAAGCTGCTCAACTTCTTCAGCCGCTAAACCCGGAGCTTCGGTATTTACTGCAACTTGAACATTGGTTACATCAGGAAAAGCATCTAAATTTAAGTTTGGGATCACCATAACAGATGCCGCCATAGTGGCAATCAATGCGATGACTACCAATAGTCGATTATTGATCGACCAATCAATCATTTTATTAAACATTGTTATTCTCCTGCTTAGTGGTTGTGCGGATCAAATCCGCCTTTAGCTATTTCAGAAGCAACAAAAAATGCCCCGGTAGTAACCACTCGAGAATTAGGGGCAATACCGATAATTTCACGGTAATCACCTAAAGGTTGGCCTAATTCAATTTCAACAGCCTCAAATTCTCCTGGATGATCTTCAACAAATACTGTCCAATCTCCGTCAGCACCACGCATCAACGCTGTTTCAGGTACGGCGATTACCGGTGTTTTAGTATCAAATTGAAAGTTAACATTAACAAACATCCCTGAATGTAAGGTGTCATCGGTATTTTCAACTGATAACCTGACAATTCTGGTACGAGTGGTAGGGTCAATAGTATGTGCTTCTTGAATTACTTTGGCGTCATGCACCTGTCCAGCAAATTCAACTTTTGCCGTAGTGCCGATTGGCAGGCTAAGCTTCTTATTTGGAGACACTCGTGCTTCTACCCAGAGGTCCTTTTCATCGGCTAAAACCATTACCTTCTCACCAGCAGGAACACGTTGACCTTGTGAGAAATCATCACTCAATACCACACCTGAACGTTGAGCCACTAAGGTATATTCACCAAGATTTGATGAGTTGTTTTTAACAATATCTTTAATAGCAGCTTGTGTTAAACCGAAAGCTGTTAATCGACCGTAGGCCGAGATGTAATCGGTTTCACTGGCTAATAGGCGACTTTCACTGACTGTACCACGACCCAATTTTTTAGTACGTTGCCATTCGCTATAGGCAACACGATATTGTGCCTGTGCTTCTGCCATTGATTCACTAAATAAGGTGACTAATGCTTGGCCCTTGATCACATGTTCACCCAAAATAGCATGACGGCTAATAACTACAGATTCGGTGCGTGGTGAGACGATATAACTGGTGTAACCATTCGCTTTTATTTCTCCCGGCGCATAGACACTTTTAGCGAAAACCTTTGGCAGTAAAGTAGATACTTTAATATTGGCTAATGCCATTTTTTCAGGACTAAAGCTGATACCTTCTTCATGTTTCTCTTCAGCAGCACTTGCACTAGCATGGCCGTGACCATCATCGCCAGACTTGTTGAGGGGGGGATTTTCATGAGTATGATCACTTTCATCCAGTAAATCCCCCTTTTCATTGTCATGAACGTGACTGTCATTTGTTTTTTGTGTTGCAGCTTCTTCACTATGATTATGCGTTTTTTCAGGCGTATTACCGTAAGCGATAGAAGGGAGAGATAACACGCTTAACCCACAAAAAAGGCTAGTAAGGGTGATTAGTTTTATTTTTCCAATTGTATTTTTCATCATATTATTCCAAATTCTTTGCGATAACTTTCTTCGTTAAGTCTACTCAACGTTAATTGCTAAAGTAGCGATGGCAAAATTATTAAAGTTAATAAATATATTGAGGTTAGTTTAATTGCTCAGTGGCGATATTGACTTGTCCGACACTTAATAACCATTGGACTTCACTTAACTGGAACTGAGTTTTTAGTTCAATACCTGCGTATAAACCTTGTGCACGTTGCTGTAAAGCCAGTAAATAATCTGAGGTGTTTAAGTAGCCGACTTGCCATTGTTCTTGCAATAATTTAGCGCTATTTTCACCCCTACCACGCATTAATTTTACCCATCGTTCAAGGTAACGCTTGTTGGAAATTAGGGCATCGGTATTTGCTTGGATTAGAAATTTTTGTTTACGAAAGGTCGAGCGAAATTTTGCTTCAGCAGAAATAGCCTGTAGGTTTTCAGATTTTGCATTAGCCGAATAATCATTGCGAATATTTAATGGTATTGAAAATGTTACTCCGACGACATTGTCGCGGTCATTTTTTCCAGCACTTAAACCAATTGTTGGATCTGCTTTTGTTTCAAGTAGTGCATATTGAGCCTCACTCTTTTGAATCTGCCATTGAGCTTTTGCCTCTAATACCAAAGCATGTTGAGATACCCACTGCGGTGATACAGTGAAATTACTCACTCCAAGCCCTTGTTCTGGATAACTTTTCCCTGTTGCAGTCCAGTCTGGTAGTAACTCTTTTACCTGCGCTTCTGCTTGCTTCAATTGCACTTGAATTTGTGCTGTTTGGTTAAGTAGTTGCGACAAGTTTAAAAAGGTGAGTTCTGCATCCAGTTGACCAAGGTCACCCGCTTCTTGTCTCTGTGTGACAATCTTCAGTAAAACCTCTAGTTGTTGCTCTTGTTGGAACGCAAGTTTTGCTTTTTTCTTTGCTGCTTGCCAGCTGATTAATGCCTGAAGTGCTTGAGCCTTTTTCTTTTCAACGGTATAACTGAAACGTTTACTGGCAGCGGTTAAACGATAATTTCCTTGTGTCGTTCTTACATTTTGTTTGTCCCACAAATCTATCGTTTGGTTTATACCTAGGGAAAAGTTATTGGCACTACCTTCGCGTTCATAACCCGTAGCTAATTCAGGGTTATACAGTGGCATTTTGTCGCCTTTAGCTTTTGAAAATACAGCTTTCATCGACTCATTAGCGGAAACAATATCTGGATGTTTATTGATTTGTTCATTCAACCAAATGTTTGATAAAGAGCTAACCTCAGCCGAGAAGCTACTTACTGACATTGATATAGACAATCCAGCAAATAAAGTTATGCTAGTCTTTTTTACGGAGAGAAATTTCATGATAATCTCTTAATTTATATATAAAAGTTCACAACAAATCAAAACAAAACTAAAAATTAGAACCAATCAGAAAGGCATCATCATAAGCGTAAAGTAAGTTAAAGCTCGGTCAGAGCTGAATCAAATTAGCTAATAATTATGATAATGCCAAACTAAAGCGCAGGTTAAAGCGTTATTTAAGTTTTAGGCTTTTAAAGTAATGATAAGTTTGTTGCAGGTAATTTATGTAAAATTAAGCAATTGGAGGGCGGGTGAGCTCTTCTATGAAGCTTTTATCGAGGTGAACACGATAAAAGTATTGATTTAAAGTGATAAACTCTAATGCGGGAGCACTCATTCTTTTACTGCTAAGCCATTGAGTGTGTGAACCTTGACAATGCCCACAGTGGTGACAATCTTTGATATTATGTTCATCTTCTGAAGATTCATCAGAAATAAGTACGTTATCAAGTTCATGTGAGTGTTCAGTTTGTAGGTGTTGAGAATCCACTTGATGGTTTGCATCTGAATTGGCCACAGCAACAAATGATTGCAATGCAATCGATAGTACTATTAAAAAGCCAAGCCAAGTGTTTTTCATCGGTCTGATATTTCTCGTAAAATTACAAAATTTTGAAAGTTCATGCTAAATCATGACTTTGTTTTAGTCAACACTATCATATAACATTGCCAACACTGAATTTGTTATAACTTGTAATTAATCTCTTTTGGATTGTTACTCTTAACTGACTAACTGACTAACTGACTGACTAACTAACTAACTAACTAACTAACATTCATTCCTAGGATTATTTTTCTAATGCTATGTTAATCATAGAGATTAGCAATCAAGGGTATATAAAAGAAATTTCCACTACCGACATCTTTAATATGGCGTAAATAATGCGGCGCGAATTGCGATGCAGTTTCAAAAAGAGCAGTGTGATGATGAATGTTATAATCTAACCAAATCTCATTGCGGGTACCTATATTAAAAATATTACCTAAGTTAATACCTAGGTTAATACTTAAGTTATACCTACCGTTAATTAGATATAATTCATTAGTACGCTCGGGCGACAGCCCTTTTCTACATTTCAGCTGTTTTAATGTTATTGGCATCGAAGGGGGTGGAAAACCTTCAGCTAGGCCAATGTGCTGGCGCACTTGTCAATTAATAGCAAATATAGTCGCAAGGTGTTTTTCATGTTTTAAATAGCGTTCTACCTTGAGCCTATCAATATATGTCGGGTATTTTTAGGTGTTGAAATATCTGGTGAGATTATAAACATTAGGTTTTTAAAATATGTGCTTAATTCAATCTGGTTCGATTGTTGCATGTATTAAAAGTAAACATACGGTTGATATGAATATTAACCTACTTATTTTTATTTCAAAGGCTTCAAAGGAGTATTATATGAAATTCAATTTATTAAAGGCTCTCATTCCATTCATTTTCTGTCTTGGTTTTATCACAAATGCACAAGCAGGTTTGATTACTAACTATGACCTAGATGATGTTAGTTCTGGCGTTGCTTCAGATGCTGTTCAAGACTGGTTTAGTCTAGGGCTTTCAAATGAATTTGATTTTTTCACACTTTCTTTCAACTGGAAAGATCAAGGTTGGGGAAATAGAAAAGGAATGCTTTATTATAACTTTACAGGTGCAGGCTGGACAAGTTTCGGTTTATTAGCTGAGCATGTATTTACAGAGCAAATGGTTACTATAACTCGTAGTCAGTTAGCTCCTTTTACTCAACCCGCTACCTTAGCGCTAGGTTATGTTGTCGGAGGAGGAGGAGGACATCATTTGCAAGTGAATAATGCTACTTTAGCCGTAACTGATGTTCCTACACCAGCAACACTTGCTATTTTTGCATTAGGTTTATTAGGTTTAGCGTCACGTCGACTTAAAAAACAATAAATATCAATCATTTTTAAATGATATAAAGCACCTTGACTAGGTGCTTTAATGTTTTTTAATTAGTATCTTTAAGTTTTTTATTCACACGTTTACTCAATCGATTAACAGCTCTAGTGTTATTACCTCTAAGTATTATCAATCTTGGAGCAGCTACTATAGGCGCACATTGTTGAATTAATTTTTGTTTACGGTTCGTTATATGGCGTTAACGTAACATCAATATGGCATTATACCAATTCCATTAAATTATTGCCCACTTGTGCTGGTTAAAATAACCCAAGAATTCGTTGTTCTCAATTCCAATAGCCAGCTATTGCTCAATCGAGCGCCTTACCTTGATTTATTTTTCCTTCGCACAACAAGATCACAAACTTAATGGAATTGGTATTAGAGTTCACTTAGCTTTTATCCACAGTTAATATTATCCAGAAAAAATATTTGTGTAGTTATATTTCTATAGCAAGTAAGTAACCTAGAAATCAAACTGTATATAAACGGTATTATAATTGCTGCCACCTTTAATGCGGCCAAATTGTGATGCTGATTCAAAAATAGCAGAGCGATGGTGAATGCTATAACCTAACCAAGTCTCATTAAGTGCATTTATTTTAAAAATGTCACCTAAGTTAATATCTAGAGTAAAGTCGATATAGTTCATTAGTTCGCTCGGACGATAACCTTTTCGCTCCATTTCAGAGGCTTCAATGTAAGTGACATCTGAGACGTAAGACAAACCTTCAGCCAAACCTAACCGCCAGCGCACGGGCCAATTAATGGTGTAATAAGCTTTAATAGCAAGTACATACTCTTGTTCCGAATCTTGTACTTCTGAATTCCAGTGCCAAAGAAAGCCCGGAGTTAAATAAATATCGAGTGGTAGTGAAAATAGTTCATCGGTTAACGGTAGTCCATAAAAGATAGAAGTTAACTGGTTATTGTATTCATCTTTTACGGTATCACCGGTGAGAATATCACCAATATTTGAAGGGGTAGCCCAGCCATGTGCTAAGCGTAAGTAACCATGATTACTTAAGTCAGACTTTTTAGGTTTACTGATATCATTAAAAAAAGCAAAGCCCAAATAGGCTTCACTTTGCCAACGCTGAGAAACAGCGGTACTGTTATAAGCATTGTTATCAAGCAATGTACCATTGAATGATGCAAGTAAATAGAAATTCTTAGCTACATGGTAGCGCGTTTCAATACCAGCATGGAATTCGATACCTGCACCAATACTTTCCTTTGCTAGTTCTTCTATGTTAGCTAAGGCGTAATAATGGCTATTAAAACTGGCGCTTTTATAACGGGCACTTATTTTTGGTATAAACTCCCAGCTGTCATAGTGAAAATACCAGCTTTGGCTTAAATTAGCGTAAGGATTTCCTTCTAGATCACTAAATAGTTCGACATCAAGAAAACTGTTGTTATAAAATGATTTTCGAGCTTGAAAGCCTAAGTCTATCGTATCCCCTTGTACTTCATTTTGATACTCAGCAGGAATATCGAAAAAGCGCATGCGTGCCATAGTGTTAAACTGCCAATCATTGTTTTGATAAAGGTGAGCACCGCCCTCAATACCACGAATAAAAAATGTATCTCCTTGATAAAACATCATAGGAACAAAGCTGGTGACATTGTTGGCTTGAGTATCAAAGGGGATTTCAGCATTTCTAAACAAGACCCCCAAGCCCCAAGTTTTTTCTTCGAATACTTTACTTCTTTTGCTATCGCTTGTACTTGAAATGTTATTTGAGTTAGTTTGCGATTTTTCAATATGTGTTGATTCAGCTTGGAGGTTAGCTGATGCAAAGAAGGCGAGTGTCAGTGATATTGCTTTGCAGTAACGCATTATGATCCTTGTTAGCTTTTTAGGTATATATGTCCTGGTTCGCTGTAGTGTAGCATTAGTTCATTTTACGAAATAAATTACTTGTTATTAAGTGTTGACGAATATGTGTGGGAGAGTAGATATTTTTAAGAATTTTTAGGTTCAATACTTAATTGATGGGATATAAGTGAAAAATATTCAGGTATATACCATTAAGTATATACCTGAACGTGTAACTGAATTTAGACCAAATTAAAATGGGGCTTTTGGCACAATTGGCGCAGACCTGACACTTGGGGTTGAATTTGGATCTGGGTTTTTATTGAGGGCTTGCATTGTGGCAAGGTAGCCAGCAATAGAGAATTCACTAGTATGGCCTGTTGGGGCTGTACCATATTCTCTTATCCATTCTTTACAAACATCAATAGAATTATGGTTACCAACACACTTACCGTTACCAATTGAAACCGTGTAATGTAACCCTGCTATGCCACGCAGAAATCTAACAATATGACCAGCGGGTATATTTTTAGCAGCATCAAGTGACGTTGTCTCCTGACTCCAATTCCAAAATGTTGGAAGTTGGTGGCCAGGTTGAGCGCCATTTTCTTTAATCCACTTTAGAGAAGTAACACCTGCTAAATACATCCAAAGGTTGACACTTTCATAACAAGCTGTGCCAATTTTAATTTTATTACCAGTAATAGCTTCTCTGTAACACTTATAAAAATTATCCATTCCTATGGTTTGACCAGCATTAGGTTTGACTGTTTTTGCCATAGATACAACAGCTGATGCGCCTTTTCCTTGAATAGGGAAGAAGCTATGAATAGCCGTTTTTATCGCAGATTCTGATATTTTATCAAAATGTGTTTTTGCTTGAGGAATTTTGGCTTGTCCACCGAACCAGTCCATGCACAATAATAAACCACGTAAAGCGTGTCTACGCTGAGTTTCTCGTTTTTCAGCAGGTGTTGTTGTCCCACGACTTCCTCCGCCAAGGCTGATACGCTTTGATGCAGCAAGATCATTCTTTTTTGCGGATTTAAACTTGGAGTAGGCGCTGACTGGAAGTGTTGATATTTTGTCTAGATATTTGAATGTTTCTGTTAATCTAACTTGGGCATTTTTTCCCATTGCTGATTTTCCTTAATCTGTAATAAATAAAATTTGATGTTTTTTGTATTTTATCGATAGACTATCATAAGCTATCTTATCAAAGATAGTTCTTTTATTTAGTGAAAATCAAATAATCAAGGAAAATCAATCTGCTACGATCACTTTGTTACATTTTACTGGGGGGGCTTTTATTAGCTTAATCTGCTTAAAGGCAATCGCATGAGATATTCACCAGATAAAAACTAGGTAAGTCACGGATAAAATAAAGCAACATCATAAATGGCATTGCAAGATATTGAGTGAGGATAAACATACAACTCGGTAACGGTGTTAATGTTATTTAAGCTTATTGAGCAATATTTTACGTTGGCTCGCATCGACTTTTTCAAGGGCGTACCTGATGGTTGATCTAGGCATATTATTATAATTTATATGTAAGTAATTGATAACGTCGGTTTCATGCTCTGCAGCTGCTACCTTTAATAACCATCCAATACTTTTTTGCACAAACTCATCTTTGTCTTTAATTAATAAGTCACAATTTTTAAAAATAAGTGCTTTATCTAACTTATAAAAAGACTTACCCATTTTCCTGTTAATAAACTTTACCCAAACGACATTACTAGCTCTACGACACCAAGGTACTTGAGAATGGGCCCAGTGTTGTGTTTGCGATATTAAGTGAGGGCGAGCCAGAAGAAATTGGTAAATAGTTTTTATGCAAAGGTCGTCCACAAGAGACCAGTTATTGGCATAATGCTCTAGCCAATATTCAAACCTCAATAATAAACTGTCATCATAATTTTTTTTGACAAACTTGTTAATAAGGCCAAAAGCAATTAATACCTCCTCATTATACTGAGCATATTTAAGTTGATACTCGGTAATATTTAAAACCTCAGAACTGTTAAGTTCAGTATTTTCCTCATGGAATTTTGTAATGATGGTTTTGATATCAGCTGCATTGGCGCCAATACAATTAATGCCACGAGGAAAATAGCGGCGGCTCGCATGTGCTTTCTCTTTTGTACTGACGCTCTGAAGCGCAGTGAAAAAGTGTTGTGAGTATGTTGCAATTTTTTTCATTGATTAATATAACGCTTATTGAGTTCGTTGATGTAAACACAGGGCATATGTAATGGGATTAAAGCATAGTGTGGTTACAATATGTGGCTTTTTCAAAATCACTGACATTCATAGCAATATTGGTTACTTGGGGGAATAGCTTTATTAGTCTTGTCACTACTTGCTTTGATAGGTTGGCTTTTTGTTCGGTATTCCGCCCTTGCATTATGTAGGCAAATACATGAATGAAATCGTCACGTTTATTACCTACAGTATATTTTTTATAAGGATTAACCCTTACTTTTATATCGTCCTCATCGAATAAACCTGTAGCGTTAGCGACAAAATGGACTTGTTCGATAATATACTCTTCCTGATGAGTTTTAAGAATGCTCTCAGAGCAGTCCATAACAAAATGTGGCATTTATATTCCTTATTTCGACAGATGTTAGTATTGTGTAGTAATACCTTAAGTTATTTTGTTTTAAATGCATAATATAGCTTGGTCTATCGCCAAATTATGAGACAATTACGTTATAGATAATAATTCAATGGTTCATTATGAAACTTTTAGTTCGCAACCTTTCTCGCTCAACTACAGAGCAAGAACTTCGTATTTTATTTTCAACCCACGGCACAGTCACAGAATGTAGCTTAGTTTTAGATCAAGTAACGGCTAAATCGAAAGGCTTTGGTTTTGTGGTAATGCCAGATGAGGCTGAAGCAAAGACAGCATTATCTACTTTGCATGAAATAAGAGTTGCTAAAAATAAGATTCGTGTAAAAGTAGCCCAGTAATACAATTTCCAATATTCATTCCTTGAAAATGTCATTTGAAGTTGTCATGCGAAATAAAGAACCAGCTTACCAGCTGGTTTTTTTATGCCTGCAAGTTGTTATAGCTTGTGAAAATAGCACCTAAATAAACATAGTAGATCCATTTTTCATACCGCAGAGCGGAATAACGACGGCTCGTTTTTATTTGAGCTAAACTTGTTATATGTAGTTACCAATGTAGTTATCGATTCAGATAGAGTGGTACTTATGAAAAATATATTATTAAGATTAGCTCTTTTATGTGTACTGCTATCTCAGTATGAAGATAGCTTTGCAAGTAGCTTTAAGGTTGTTTTTTTAAACCCAGGGTTTCCAACTGAGAATTCTACTGGAAATTTTTGGCCTAACGTAACGCAGTTTATGGATGCCGCAGCAGCTGATTTAGATATTGAACTAGTTACTATTTATGCTTATCGAAATCATATCTTAATGAAGTCTTTGGTAAGTCAAATAGTCGCTAAAAAGCCTAAGTATGTGATCTTAGTGAATGAAAAAGGTGTTGCGTTAGATATTATTAAACATCTTGCTCACCATGATATAGGCACTTTTTTACTGTTAAATAGCTTAAATAAAAAAGATTTAGCGCAATTATCAATGAAAGAAAGCTTGTTTCTAAAAGGCAGCGTTATTCCTAATAACTATAGTGCAGGAACAAAATTACTTAATGGCTTATTTACACTTTTTACTGCAAAGAATAACTCACAAAATAATTTACAGAATAAGCGACATAACAATGAAGGTCATAAAGCTAAATCGATCAAAATATTAGCCCTACAAGGCGATTATACTACGCCAGCATCACTGGCGCGTGAACAAGGATTTAAGGATGCTTTAAAAGCTAATACAAGCTTTGTTGTTGTTGACAGTACTGTGGCTAATTGGTCGAAACAGCAAAGTTATGAAAAAGTAGCGGGTATTTTAAAGCATGCACATATAGATATTATTTGGACGGCTAATGATGCTATGGCATTTGGAGCAAAAAAAGCTGCATTAGCAGCTCAAATAGCTCACCCGATTTATATAGGAGGTATTAATTGGGACGTTGATGACAACCATTATCCTGTGAACTTATCATATGGTGGCCATGTTGCTTTGGGGGCTAAATCATTGGCTATGTTAAAAGATATTGATAACAAAAAACTTTTAAATGAAAACAGGCATCAGGTAATTGACATTTTTGAATCGAGTTTAAGCCCTCATTATCAAGATTTTACAAAAAGGCTCAGTCAAAATCAGCTTGATAACTATGATTTTTTAAGGTTTAGCCAGTCATCAGTTGAGCCGTTAGATTTCAACGTAGAAAACTTAGCTAAAGTCTATAGATCAGGACAATCGAATTAATGATACTTTGATAAACATTTTATCAGTCACAAACTATTAGTTTATTGCTGCGAGTTTCATCTCTACCATCATGGTTACTATCTCTAGTTGCGTAGAATCGACCAGAACGAGCGACTACAATTGCTCTAGATTTGTCTTGATAATCTTTTGGGCAGTATCTCAACGTGCCATTACTTAAGCCAAACAAGTGGCCGGTCGCTTGATAAGTTATTTTGTTCCTGTTTTTTGCATACTTAAGTATATCTCCTGATCTTATTGGGCTTTTGGTCGCTATGAGTACTTCACCGTCTGCACTATCAAACTTCTGATTGCCATTATTATCAATAAAAACACTAAGTTTCTCATGCCAATTGACAGAGCATGTGCTGCCATTATCCAACGGACAAATGATTACATTACTGTTATTACTTACAGCGTGACTTCTAGCTGTAAGTAATAATCGGGCGAGGCGTGATATTTCATTATCTACCCTGAGTTGTACAACCAAATCATTAAAATTAGGTATGGCGATACTAGTGAGTATGGAAGTAACACTGATAGTGAGCATCATCTCAATCAGTGTTACACCGAGAGGTAGCTTTCTTTTAGTCGCAGCTATTTGCGCTTTTGTAAGGTTTTTACAATGAAAATACGGCGAAGTACGAAGCATAAAAAATCCATTTTTATTAACTGCCCTGTGTCATTCAGTTATAGATAATAAAAATGGATTTAGCTAAGTATTAAAAACGGATATATAAGAGGTTAATCATAAATCGTTGGTATTGCTTGCCTTTTATGTTGAGTTTTTTTATAGATATTGATTATGTGCTCATTAACAGTGCTGGTTACTTGCTTGCCTTCTAAAAAGTTGTCTAACTGCTCATAGCTGATGCCTAAGGCATCTTCATCAGTCTTACCTGGTTCAAGCTCCTCTAAATCCGCAGTAGGTGCTTTATCTACTAATATACTTGGTGCGCCAAGTGATTTAGCAAGCTGGCGAACTTGTCTTTTTGATAAACCAAAGAGCGGAGCCAAATCACAGGCGCCATCACCCCATTTAGTGAAGAAACCAGTAATGTTTTCGGCGCTGTGGTCGGTTCCTATAACCAAAGCACCAATTATCCCTGCGATATGATATTGACTTACCATACGAGCTCTGGCTTTTACATTACCTTTAGAGAAATCAATATGGGCATCACTAGCGGTTAATAGTTGCGTTTTACTCATAGCTTGTAAAACTTCATGGTGAATACCATCAACAGCAGCTAAAACATTAGTAGTTAAGCACTGACTAGGTTGAATAAAGTCTAGAGCCTGTTGGGCATCGTCTTCATCAGCTTGAATACCGTAAGGTAGGCGTACGGCAATAAACTGATAACGATTAGCACTTTCATCATCAGCCTGCTCATTGTTGAGTTCATTAATAGCAAGTTGTGCTAAACGGCCACAAGTAGAAGAGTCTACGCCACCGCTTATACCCAGCACTAAATTATTTAGCCCTGATTGTGTTAATTGTTTTTTGATAAAGGCAACACGGCGATCTATTTCAAATTGAACATCAATTTCAGGGATAACTTTCATTTCGGCAATGATGGTTTGCTGATCCATAAGACTTCCTAGCAAGGCTTGAGTATAAAGTGTGAGGTTTTCACTAGTTTAACAAAATTAAAAGCCAATTGGATATTGCTAAATCGCATTAAACACGCTGTAATATCTATATTAGTGAAATCAATGCAACTTTAACTGACGAGTAACGCAAATGAAAAAAATAGAAGCGATTATTAAGCCATTTAAAATGGATGATGTAAGAGAGGCCTTAGGCGAAATTGGTGTTACTGGTATGACTGTTTCTGAGGTTAAAGGTTTTGGTCGTCAAAAAGGTCATACTGAACTCTATCGTGGTGCTGAGTATATGGTCGATTTTTTGCCAAAAGTGAAGTTAGAAATTGTTATTGCTAAAGAGGACGTAGAGCGATGTGTTAACGCTATTTTAGAAACTGCGCAAACGGGAAAAATTGGTGATGGGAAAATATTCATTACTGATGTAGATCGTGTTATCCGTATAAGAACAGGTGAAGAGAACCGCGAAGCTATTTAACCTGAACTCTGGATAAGCAGCACTTACTCAATATTCCTCTTTATTCGATTCTCAGTGTTAAAATGTCGATAAATAACCCGTTATTCATAAACGTTTTTTCTTGATAATCGAATAAATTTAAACATTGATAGCGCATATCGCTACTTGAACTTGTAAATCTCAGTGTTAACCATCGTAAGTTATTGTTTTTACTTTTATATTAAATAGTATTGTCCAGAGTTTAGGTTGTTTAAGCTATAAACTGTGAACTTGATTAATTTCAGTATTACTCTCCGATTTTTTTGAATAAATGAGAGTTAAAAAAAATGCCGAATCACTTAATGTGTTCGGCATTTTTTTCGATTACCTTATTATTTGATCGTAAGCAATCCGCTTATCTAACTAAGGCATTATCAGGGTAGTTAGCAGCAAGTACTTGCATAGCATTTTTCTTTAAATCGGCTAGTCCTAATTTATCGTAACTTTCGATCATAACTTCTAATGCTTTTTCTATTTCAGGGCTAGGAGCGAAGTGTTCAACCACATAGCGGCCACGATTAGCAGCAGAAGCATAAGCCTCACGCTTAATATAGTATTTGGCAACAGCAATTTCATATTGTGCCAAGCGAGACTTTATTGCAATCATACGTTTACGTGCATCAGCAGCATATTTACTATCCGGAAAGTCGGTTACTATGCTTTTAAAATCATTAAAAGCGCTACGTGACGCTTCAGGGTCTCTGTCGGTACGGTCAATGCCGGCCATATCTTGAAATAAATTTTCTTCAGTAGAAATATTGATAAGAGCACGCATGTAATAAACATAATCAATGTTTGAGTTATTTGGGTTTAGGCGTAAAAATCTATCCGCTAAGGCAATACCTTGCGCAGCATTACCACTTTTATAGTAAGCATAAATTAAATCTAGCTGTACCTGATGTGAAATAGGGCCAAAAGGAAAACGGGAGTCAATAGCACCGAGTATTTGAATGGCTTTTTGATATAAACCATTATCAAGGGCTGTTCTGGCATCAACAAATAAAGATTGTGCTGACTTATCAGGTACTTTATCTATTTCATCTTCAGATGAAGAACAACCTGTTAGGGTCAATGCTAAAACGGTTAAAATAATTTTTACTGTCAATTTTTCCATGAAATTTATTATCGCTACTTTGTTTTAATTAAAATAAATATCAAACCACCGCGTAAACGGGTAAAATGTTTCTATATTTAAGAATAATACCAATTTAATTAAATTTATTCCTGATTCAGAGCTATGCTCGGTATCCAATAACAAGGTAAATTTGTTTAGATTTAGTTATTCTAAATCTAAACAAATTTACCGCAGTTAGTGGGTATTGAGTAAGCTCCCAAAGGACGATTTTAAAAGGCTTGTATGCGGCGTTATTGATTTTGATAAGGGATAATCTTTATCTTCAATCAATGCTTTGCCTCTAAGCCTTTTAATTATCGCTGAGTGGGAATAACTTAACTAACTTGGTATAGCATTCTACCCTAGCAACCTTACCTTGCCCAGTGCAAATGGTAATTTGATTATTTCGCTAGGTTTAAACCAGTTTAAAGAGAATTTAATGTCAGAAATCATTCAACATAAAGATACAGTGCCTGAGTCATGTTTAGGTAAACGCTTTGACCAAGCATTAGCGATAATGTTTCCTGATTATTCACGTTCACGGATAAAAGATTGGATTTTAGCCGGACAAGTGCAGGTGAACGGTGAAGTACTTACTCGCCCTAGAGAGAAAATGTATGGTGGTGAGGCTATTGATATAAATGCAAAAGTTGAAGCTGAAATACGTTTTGAAGCGCAAAATATCCCATTAAATATTGTCTATGAAGATGATGATATTTTAGTAATAAATAAACCAGCAGGCTTAGTTGTTCACCCTGGTGCGGGTAACCCTGATGGTACTGTACTTAATGCTTTGTTACATCACTGCCCATCACTTGATGTAGTACCACGAGCAGGTATTGTGCATCGTCTTGATAAAGACACAACCGGTTTAATGGTTGTGGCAAAAACTATTGCGGCACAGACTAACTTAGTTGAAGCATTGCAGTTACGTGAAATTACTCGGGAATACGAAGCTGTTGCTTGTGGTGTTATGACAGCAGGAGGTTTGGTCGATGAACCTATTGGGCGCCATTCGACTAAACGTACACAAATGGCCGTTTCTTTTATTGGCCGTCCATCAGTTACTCATTATCGTGTTTTAGAGAAATATCGTTTACATACACGTTTACGCTTGCGTTTAGAAACAGGTAGAACACATCAAATCCGTGTTCACATGTCTCATATAACTCACCCGCTTGTTGGTGACCCTGTGTATGGTGGTCGTCCTCGTCCGCCAAAAAACTCAACCCAAGCATTATTAATGAAATTACGCAGCTTCAAGCGCCAAGCGTTACATGCAGCTATGTTGTCTTTATTTCACCCGATAACCGGAGAGGAAATGACTTGGCATGCTGATTTACCTGAAGATTTTGTTGAGTTAATTGAACTGCTTCAAGAAGATAATAAGCTTAATGGTCAAGACGAATACTAAAATTAATGATCAACCAAATGTGGAAATTAACCCTTCCACATTAACCAACTCAACCTTTGAGTTGGTTAATTGGCTTTCTACACCTTCTGATAAGTCATTATCTTCATATTCGCTAAGCGATAAAGTTCTAGCAATTCAAACTACACGATTTTCGCCTCAGTCTTCAGTAACGCCAGACCCATACACACAAGCTGAGCTAGGTGAATCGTTAATAACTGACAGAAAAAATAATGAAAAATCACCTTACGATGCCTTTAATTTAGGCTTGCATGTGGGTGATAGTGTTGAGAACGTTACCAATAACCGTAATTTGTTAAAACAATATATCTATCAGCAGCTGACAAAGCAGGATGATATGTCAGTTGATGAGGTTAAAGTGCAATGGCTTAACCAGGTTCATGGAAATGAAGTTGTAGAAGTTAGCGTTGTAAATGAGCAGGCTATAACTGCTGATGCAAGTATTACACGTCAAAAGAATGTTGCTTTAGCAATCATGACAGCAGATTGTTTGCCTATATTGCTAAGCCATAAAGATGGCAGTGAAATCGCCGCTATTCATGGCGGCTGGCGTCCATTAGCGGCAAACATTATTTCAATTACATTAGAAAAAATGCAAAGTAATAATGTTGATATTATTGCTTGGCTTGGTCCTTGTATTAGTCATAAGTCTTTTGAAGTCGGTGCCGAAGTTAAAGAAGAATTTACCAAGCAAAATATGGCTTTTAGCTCTGCCTTTTTAAAACAGGAAAATGGCAAATATTTGGCTGATTTACAGAAAATAGCGCGATTACAACTACAACTTATGGGCATCACTGAAATTTCATCTTTAGCAGAGTGTACCTATCAAGAAGCAACTAAATATTATTCATATAGAAAAGAACAAATAACGGGCCGTATGGTGAGTGTTATTTGTAAGCGATAAATGTTAGTTTTTACTTGAATAAATACCTTTTAAGACGCTTATTGTTTTATATCAATCATATAGTTGAAAGTGCATTGAAAAATAATTTTTTAGCCTTATAACTTAACTATGAGTTAGGAGATCAGCTAGGAAATACCCATATGCGTTTAGACCGTTTTACCCAATCATTTCAAGAATCCATTGCCAATGCACAATCACTTGCTCTTGGTAGGGATCATCAGTTTATTGAACCCGTGCATTTAATGTTAGCCTTGCTAAATCAAAACGGAAACTCTGTTATTGCGTTATTAAAAAGCGCTGGGGTTGATGTACGTTCTTTACGAAAGAAATTAGATGAAGCGTTATCTTCATTAGCGCAGGTTCAAGACAGCAGTGGTGATGTGCAATTATCTGCAGCGACAGGTCGAATTTTCAACCTCTGTGATAAACATGCGCAAAAAATGTCGGATAAGTATATTTCTTCAGAAATATTTTTACTGGCTGCTATTGATGATAAAGGTGCATTGGGAAAAATACTCGCAGACCTTGGCGCAAATCAACAACGAATTAAATCAGCAATAGATCATATTCGTGGTGGGCAAAATGTTGAAGAACAAAATGCTGAAGACGTGCGGCAAGCTTTAAATAAATATACGGTTGATTTAACAGAGCTAGCAGAGCAAGGGAAACTTGACCCTGTTATTGGCCGTGATGATGAGATTCGTCGAACTTTGCAAGTATTGCAACGGCGCACTAAAAATAACCCGGTATTAATAGGTCAACCAGGTGTTGGTAAAACTGCCATAGTTGAAGGCTTAGCGCAGCGTATTGTTGACCATGAAGTACCTGAAGGCTTAAAAAACAAACGAGTTTTATCTCTAGATATGGGAACGCTTGTCGCTGGTGCAAAATATAGAGGTGAATTCGAAGAGCGTTTAAAAGCGGTATTAAATGAATTATCGAAAGAGGAAGGGAAAGTCATTCTCTTTATCGATGAACTGCATACCATGGTAGGTGCTGGTAAATCCGATGGCGCTATGGATGCAGGTAATATGCTAAAACCAGCGCTAGCCCGTGGTGATTTACATTGTGTTGGCGCCACGACACTAGATGAATATCGCCAATATATAGAAAAAGATGCTGCTTTGGAGCGACGTTTTCAAAAAGTTCTCGTAGAAGAGCCGAGTGTTGAAGATACCATTGCTATTTTACGTGGTTTAAAAGAACGTTACGAATTACATCACTCGGTAAATATCACTGATCCTGCCATTGTAGCTGCAGCAACGTTATCTCATCGCTATATCAGTGATCGGCAATTACCGGATAAGGCTATTGATCTTATTGATGAAGCGGCATCGAGTATTCGATTACAAATGGACTCTAAACCAGAGGATCTTGATAGACTTGAACGAAGGTTAATTCAGTTAAAACTTGAGCAAAGAGCTTTAGAAAAAGATGAAGATGAAGCTTCTGTTAAACGTTTAGCAATTATTTCAGAGCAAATAGCGGATAAGCAAAAAAGATATGATGAATTAGATGAAATATGGACCACTGAGAAGGCTGCACTTTATGGTGCTCACACGATAAAAGAAGAACTTGAGCAAGCACGTATTGAGCTTGAAGCAGCCAGAAGAACAGGCGATTTAAATCGAATGTCAGAATTGCAATACGGTAAATTACCCGAGCTAGAGAAGCAATTAGACCTAGCTAGCCAAGCGGAAATGCAGGAAATGAGCTTGTTAGCTAATAAAGTTACCGATGTTGAAATAGCTGATGTGCTCAGTCGTGCCACGGGCATACCAGTGACTAAAATGTTAGAGCAAGAGCGTGATAAGCTATTGCACATGGAAGATAACCTACACCAGAGTGTTATTGGTCAGCATGAGGCCGTTACTTCAGTGTCTAATGCCATCAGGCGATCCCGTGCAGGTTTGAGTGATCCTAACCAGCCAATTGGCTCATTTTTATTTTTAGGACCTACTGGCGTAGGTAAAACAGAATTAACTAAAGCATTAGCCGAGTTTTTGTTTGATTCCCAAGATGCATTAATTCGTGTAGACATGTCTGAGTTTATGGAGAAGCATTCTGTGGCACGCTTAGTTGGAGCACCACCAGGTTATGTTGGTTACGAAGAAGGTGGATATTTAACTGAAGCGGTGCGTAGAAAGCCTTATTCAGTAATACTACTTGATGAAATAGAGAAAGCTCACCCTGATGTTTTCAACATTTTATTACAAGTGCTTGATGATGGAAGATTAACTGATGGGCAGGGTCGGACCGTTGATTTTAAAAATACCGTCATTATTATGACTTCAAATATAGGCTCTGAGATCATTCAAGAGTTTGCTGGGGATAGTCAATATTTACAAATGAAAGAGCAGGTAATAGGGGTCTTAGGCGAACACTTTAAGCCTGAGTTTATTAACCGCGTTGATGAGTCCGTTGTTTTCCATCCATTACTTGAAGAACAAATAAAGAAAATTGCTGGAATACAAATTCAGGCTTTAGCAATGCGATTAGCAGATCAAGAACTCAGTTTGGCTATGAGTGATGAAGCCCTCTCTTTAATTTCAACCGAAGGATTTGACCCTATATTTGGTGCCAGACCATTGAAACGAGCTATTCAGCAGGAAATAGAAAATCCATTAGCTCAGAAAATTCTGGCTAATGAATTTAGTAAAGGTAGTACTATAAAAATTGGAGTGGTAGAGGGACAGTTGTCCTTCGCTTGTAAATAGGATTTTTTGATAACTTAGTGAAAGAAGGTAAGTTGTAGTTAACTTACCTTTGCAATCACAACACCAGTGTGTAGCTCTTACTAGTACTGCAAATAATGCAGAGTAATTTATTATTGATCTTTGCTGCAGTAAAGCCCTTCATGCCTTTTACTTAAAGCTAGCTTTTCCTGTTTCTCCGCAGCTGTTAATGGTCTGCTGCCTATGCTGCCATCACTTTGCTCTTCATTAATATGAATGTCATCTAAAGTATTTAACATTTTAATGTTCAGGCGGGCGGCCTTGCAGTTTTTTGCAAAAGTTGCTTTATTCTTGGCTGTGATTTCGTTTTGTTGCTTCTCTATTTCAGCAACAGCTTGTTCTGCTTTATCAACATCAGCAAGGGCTTGTCTTTCTGACTTTGATAAAGCTTTAAATGAAGATACTGTACTGAGCTCGGTATATTCATGATCTTGAGGCAAGTTTTGACTAAAGTGAACAACCTTATCTTTATCAACCCAGCGGTAGATAGCTATATTTTTTGCGCTAACAGTATTGAAGAGCGATGAGCTTATTAGTGTTGTCGCTAATAAAGCGGCAGTGCAAGAGATTTGTTTAATACTCATAGTCAAACCTTATTTCTTAACTTATAGATAATGATACAACTGATATGTCAGTTAACAAAGCTAGCCAGCATGATTATTAGTATAGCTTTTTTTTTGTGCCCATAAGCTAGCAAATTATTAATATAATAACAAATAGTTACTTTCACTGTATTGAAACGCTTTAGTGTCGGTTTTTTTTACACTATAAATTGACTATGTTAATAAGGGGTGAATAAACTGTTGCTCTTGTGGTAATTACTTGTAATTGCTAGTTATTTTTATTTAGGCGCGATTATTGCTTTAAGCTAGGCAATGTCGGTATTGACTTATTGATGCATGAATGCGCTTTAAGTCAGCCGCTATTAATACTATAAAAATAAAATAGCCATATTCTAAATAGGAAGTAACATGTTAAATAAATTAATTTTACGCGCTTTTTTTTCAATCTCTTTAGCGTTAAGTTTTACTGGTGCCGCTAATGCCACATTAATTAGTCAAGATATTCTTGATGCAGGTGATGTTATCGGTAATATCACTATTAATATCGATAATGCAACAGAATGGGATATTGGCGACTCTTATGTTGAAAATTTTGTTTCATTCAATATTGCAGGGTTAAACCTATTAGATCTTGCTAATTACAATTTAGATAACCCTTTATTTGAAGCACACTTTAATCAAGACGATTTAACGGCAGGTCTTTCGACTCTTTATTTTGATTTAATTGATGTACAAGGTGCATTCGCGTGGGCTGGCAATATCTGGGCTGGTACAGATGCTAATGACCTTAATGTATTTGATGACGGTACTGGCATTGTAGCTTACTCTGACAATATCTCTTTTGGCAAAGCTACTGTTGTTCCTACTCCTGTTACACTTGTATTGTTCTTAACTGCTGTTGCTGGTTTAGCTGCACGACGTAAAAACAGCTAATTGTAACTGTAATGGCGTTAATGCTAATTCAATATATAATTGAGTAGCTATTTAACTTACAAATAAAAAGGCTTTACTTGGGTAAAGTCTTTTTTTTGCCTTATTTTTGACTCCATCATTATTGAGAGAGTTAATTTAGAACCATTTCATTGATTTTATTAATAGAGTGTTTCTTTTTCATATCTTATAAATTGCTAATGACGATGTTAAGCGACCATACATTAGCTCGTAATACCAATTCCATTAAGTTTGTGATCTTGTTGTGCGAAGGAAAAATAAATCAAGGTAAGGCGCACGATTGAGCAATAGCTGGCTATTGGAATTGAGAGCAACGAATTCTTGGGTTATTTTAACCAGCACAAGTGGGCAATAATTTAATGGAATTGTTATAAGTTAACATTTTTTAGCTTCAGCATTATCTGGCAAGCTAACACTATAGCTACCCAACCTAGACTAGTGCGTTTAATATCATATTATTAAGTGCAGAGATATATCCTTAGTCACTTTTAAGTTCCTCTATTCTTTCGTCTTATATCATTTTAATTAAGTTTGTGATCTTGTTGTGTGTAGGGGACATATTTCAGGACAGGCGCTTGATTGAGTAATAGCTGAATTGGTATTGAAAGCAACGAAGGACTAGATTGTTTGACCAGCACAGGTGTAATAATTTAATGAAACAGGTCTTAGAGGGAGTATTAGGTTGATATTCATAACGATGTTGTAGCAGGGGAGCAGTCAAAGGCTGCATAGCTAAAATTTTAAGGTGACAAATAAAAAGCCCGCTTAAAATTAATTTTAAGCGGGCTTTGGCGTCACTGTCTAAATATACTTGTGTAAAATAGGTATGTGATCAGCAGTTTGAATTACTAGTTATTCAACTCAAGCACAGTTGTACCTTCAGCTTCGCCATCAGCGTTGAAGTATGTTACTGCGCCCATATAAGTAGTATCAGCAGGTAAACCTCTAGTCATAATAGTAGTGTAGTTAAAGCGACCAGTGATTGCTCTACGACTTGAAATAACACGTGTCGTACTTGCAGCTTGATCTGCAACCCAACCAACCATAGTGTAATCAGTTGCTGGTGCATCACCCGTTGAATAACCATGAATCATAGTTACATAAACGTCACCAACATCTGCATTTGCAGCAGGCTCTGGATTAGTTAAAAGAACATTTTCATTCGAACCATCTGTAAGTGAGTTTGCAACTTGAACACAGCTCCAACCTATACAGCGATAAACATATAAATCAAGATCAGCACCATCTTCAGCAACAAGGGCATCAGCTAAACTGAAACGAGCAAGTTGTGTGCCTTCAGGAATATGGAACATGTGGTAGCTTGTACCAGCACCTAAGAATTCGAATTTTTGTCCTGGATCAGCTTCTACGTTGCCAGCAGTGCCAAATGGCGCTACTAAGCCCGCATGTTTAATGCTTGTTGCACCAGAGTAAAGCATCTTAACAGGGAAGCGGAAACGACCACGGTTAAGATCACCAGAAATCAATTCAGGCACTTCAATTTGAACTGTAGGCATAGCCTTAATTGCTAAAGGTAAACGTACAATATGACCTGCATTATCAGTCCAAGTTATCGAACCAAAGCTCCATGAGCCAACTTCTGCTGTGTCAGTTTTAGTAAATGTTAATGCAAAACTTGCTTTACCATCAGCAGCGATATCTAATGTTGCTGCCGGGGTCTCAGCACCATTTGCATCAAAAGTTTTCACGCTAACTTCGAAACCTGCTGGCGCTTCAATACTTGCTGTGTATGAAGATGCACTATTAGTTGCATTTGAAACTGTTCTGAAAATTGTTTCAGGATCAAGTAGTTCAGCAATTGCAATAGAAGGTAGGTTTAATTGACTTGCATCGGTACTAAAGCCATCAGTTTTTAACTGAGCACAGCTTGTATCGTAACCTGAAACAAAAGCTTCTTTGTCTTGGCCACAAAGGAATGCTAAATAGTCAGCAAGGTTCGTATCAAATAATAGACCTGGGTCTAAAGCAGAAACAGGTGCAACATGACCAGAACCAAAGTCGTAAGGGTCAGCTTGTGTTGTACCATCTTCTTTAGTCAAGTTTTGACGGGCAGTGGTCATCATGGCTGATTTTATTTGTGCTGGTGTCCAAGAGCTGTTTGACTCTTTAAACAATGCAGCCATACCTGCGATATGTGGGCTAGACATTGAAGTACCTTGAAGGTATTTAAATGTTTCACCTGAAGTACCAAACATCGGCGCAGAGGTTGTAGCTGCCAATATTTTGACACCAGGTGCTGTAATATCCGGCTTGATGATGTCGTAGCTATTTAAATTAGGGCCACGTGACGAGAATGCTGCCATAGTGTTACCCACTTCAACTGCTTCACCTGAGGCTGCTGTGTTCGTAAAGGTTACAGAAGTACTTTCAGCTTGAACACTTGCTGTTAGCGCTTGGCCATTTTCAAAAGAGATCATAGAACCTGTTACAGTTACAGCAGGATCAGTACCGCCCATGCTAAATGGTGAAGTGCCTTCTGTAGTATAAACTACGACGCCAACGGCACCAGCATTTTGAGCATTAAGGAATTTCTCAGTAAATGAACATGAACCACGGGCAATAAGTGCGATTTTACCAGCTAGCTCAGCCCCATTTGTCAAAGGAGTATCATTACAAGCCTGAATAGGCTCAGCTAATGCTAATTCGCCATTAAGACCGCCTGCAGCAGGAGAAAATCCAGCAGGGACAGACATAAGTGAAGTACCAGCTAAAGAACCGGTTGTAACATCAAGTGCTTTACCAATGATGGTAGAAGTGCCGTTATACGTAGATGCTGCAACACTCATAACCCAAGGAGCAGGTGTTCCAACTGTTTCCTTATCAGGACCACTGTTACCAGCAGAAACCGATACAAAAACACCAGCAGCAGCGGCATTAAGCATTGCTGCAGTTGATGGGATAGTTAAATCAGTTTTACTACCGCCGATAGAGTAATTAATTACATCAACACCATCAGTTACTGCAGCATCAATTGCCGCCATAGTATCACCATAGAAACAACCTGCTTGTTTAGCACCTTCAGCAGTTTCATAATCACTATTCCAACAAGCTTTATATGCGGCAATACGAGCTCGAGGAGCTATACCTGAAACGGTACCAGCTGAAGCCCCTGAAAGTTGAGCTGCTACACTCTCATTACCACCTGCAGTACCGGCTGTATGGCTACCGTGACCATCAGCATCACGAGGAGAGTCAAACTCACCTAAAGCATATTGAACTTCATATTGGGTTTTGAAACTAGCATCAAAGTATCGTGCGCCAATTAATTTATTATTACATGTAAATTCTGTATCAGTGCCTGTATCACAAGCTCCTTGCCAACCAAGAACTGCTGGATCAGTGTAAGAACCATCATCAGCAAAGCTAGGGTTTTCAGGCCAAATACCAGTATCAATAACACCGATAATGATACCTTCACCTTTAACATTCATGGTGTGTTGACCGCCAGGACCTGTTAAACCAAGGAATTCAGGGGTATTAGCTGTATTGATAATTTCAAGTCTATCTTCCCACACACCAATTACGTCAGGATTAGATTCTAATAACGCTTTTTGTTCAGCATTCAACTTAGCTGTAAAGCCATTGTATGTATGCTTAAACGAGTGCAAAATTTCTAGAGACTCAATGGAACTAGCAACTTGCTTCTGTTTATTTTCCATTGCTTGAGTATAAGCTTTCATTGCAGGGGTATATGCGTTGTAACGATTACCAGTTTTTGCAACTAATTGGTTGTTCGGTAAAAGCTCTCCAATATCCTGAGCTTGGGCAATTGCTGTATTGCCTTTTAGTTGGACTATATAGCTAGTTGCTTTATTTTGTTTGGAGCTAACTTCACTACCAACTGACTTGAATTTACTAATGTCACCATTAATTTCGTTAGCAATTACAGTGCTGCTCGCACCTGCAGTGATTGCTAGGGTAATCAGACTCCCAAGAATGGATTTCTTAAAATGCATGTATATCTCCGGTTTATTGTTATATCTTCGCTGTGTATATCTATTACACTTTCTTTATCTTCATTGGCAATTGCTCAATGAAAAATAGCGAGTAAAATGTATAAGCAATAATAATGCCTTTGTTGCACAGTTGTTAATAAAAAGAGCTATTTTGGTATGTAGAGGGTAAATGACATGTACTACAGGGTTGTTTTTATGTAAAAGTTGTAAAATTTGTTTACATAAGTATGTTGTTGAAGTGAAAGAATAGTCAATTATTATGTGTGTATAATGTATTCAATGATGGTAACTTATTGTCTTGGATATATATAATGACTCACTGGTGTTTATGGGTAGTTATGTGAATATGTGTAAAGAAAGCTGACACTCATGGGTGATGTGTTTTTATTTTGTTCGACTTGTCCGTTTTGTGAACTAATAAGTGGGAGGGAGTAAATAAAATCAAATAACGCTTGTACTATATTATAAACTCTCTACAATGCACTCCAGTTCCAAGGGGTTCAGGCAAAAACCTTAACCAACTGGACGTTTTGATAAGTTATCTTGTTTATTTTAAGCTAAATAAGCTAACTTAACGTTGAGTTTTAAAGTGTTTTAAAGTGTTTTAAAATACTTTGCTTTTTCTTTAAGAAAAACGTTGACATCAAAACTCGGGAGCGTATTATACGCCTCCTGCTTCGGGGCTAAAGCAACGAGCGATACTGATTAACCACACGGTTTTCAGTTAAAGGTAATGAGCGAATGCGACTCATACCTAACGTTTCAATCGAAACGTTTTCTTTAACAATTAGTTATCATGCAATTTGTGTGAGCACTCACATTAATGTTGTTTTACATAGTTTTCCTTCGGGAGAACAAAAACGCTTAATGAATGATGTTCATGCAAATAAATATAGTTACTTAACTTCGGTTGGGTAGCGACTATGTAATGCGATATCAACTTCGGTTGGTATCACGACAGAATTCATTGAGCAGATGTTTACTTCGGTAACATCACAAACGATTTTTAATTGAAGAGTTTGATCATGGCTCAGATTGAACGCTGGCGGCAGGCTTAACACATGCAAGTCGAGCGGTAACAGAGATAGCTTGCTATCTGCTGACGAGCGGCGGACGGGTGAGTAATGCTTGGGAATATGCCTTTGAGTGGGGGACAACAGTTGGAAACGACTGCTAATACCGCATAACGTCTACGGACCAAAGGGGGGGATCTTCGGACCTCTCGCT